>OLND01001002.1_pt1 | contig 31677 bp, 35 predicted proteins | sample 1672031 | NCBI WGS metagenome assembly OLND01 (sample SAMEA3136638, study PRJEB25190) | human gut metagenome | biome: human gut; feature: human-associated habitat; material: faeces | place: Austria | collected 2013 | reverse complement strand
GGCCTCTTGAACCCCATTCAAGCGCGCTACCAAACTGCGCTACACCCGGTCAACCGGGCTGTCTCGAATCAGCTTGATTATTATAACTGACTGCATCGAGAATGTCAATAGAAATGTACGAATTTTATAAATATATTTTGCTTTATGACTGATAAAGGAAGGAAAGAAGGGATAAATCATGCCGAATAGCCTGGAATTGAACGTCTCCCCTGCGCAGCTGCACACCTTTGCCAACCATCCGTTCCATGTTCGCAAGGATATGGAGATGAATGAGTTGGTGGACAGCATCCGGGAAAGCGGCGTTATTGTTCCGCTGATCGTGCGCACGAGGCCCGAGGGCGGCTATGAGATTATCAGCGGCCACCGCAGGTGTGAGGCCTGCCGGGAACTGGGTATTGAGAAGGTGCCGGTCCGCGTGCAGGAGCTGACGGATGATGAAGCTACTATTTTAATGGTGAACAGCAATATTCAGCGGGAGCATGTGCTGCCGAGTGAGAAGGCGTTTGCATATAAAATGAAGATGGATGCAATGAAACGGACGCTTGGTAGGCCAAGTAAAAATGTGGGACAAGTTGTCCCACATTTAGGAGCGCGCACCACAGAATTGGTTGGAAACACCACTGGTGAAAGCTATAAGACGGTACAGCGTTATATTCGCCTCACGTACCTTATTCCTGACATTCTCAAAATGGTCGATGAATCCCGGATGGCGTTCAATCCCGCGGTAGAAATCTCCTACATGACGCCTGAGCACCAGCGTTGGCTGCAAGCTGAAATGGAGCTTTGCGAGGCCACGCCTTCTCTGGTGCAGTCCCGCCGTCTTAAAGAGATGAGCCAGAGCGGCACACTGACGGAGCACTACCTGCATACCCTGCTCACCGAGCAGAAGCCCAATCAAAGGCAGAAGTTTTTCTTGAATCAATCTGACGTGCAGCGGTTCTTTCCTCCCGGCTATACGCCCGAACAGATGCAGAACACGATATTCTCTCTGCTGAAAACCTGGGGCCATGCCCATGAGCATGCGCAGGACCAGCAGGAGCTGGAACGGTAAAATGCCACACACAACCTTATTTATAAGGCCCGGTTAGGATGCCAAAAGCAAGGTATTCTGTCAGGCTTATTCGAGTGCGCGCTTTTTGGAGAAGCAACCATGCAATTTGACTACTTTTACGGCAGTCAGGCCGAGCAGTTCTCATTCTATCGCATCCCCAAGGTGCTGTTCACAGACCCGCAGTTCAAGCCGCTGTCCACCGATGCAAAGGTCCTGTACGGTATCCTGCTGGACCGCATGAGCCTGTCGGTCAAGAATCACTGGCTGGATGAACAGAGCAGGGTCTACATCATCTTCACCACTGAGGAAATCATGGATGCCCTGAGCTGTGCCAACCAGAAGGCTTGCCGCCTGATGCTCGAGCTGGAAAATGATGCAGGTCTGATTGAGCGCAAGCGCCAGGGACTGGGAAAGCCCAGCTTGATTTACGTGAAAAACTTTGCTGTTTCGTCATAAATCAAGAAATGTGAAAATCACATTTCTTGAAGTGTGATTTTCACACTTCTGGAGATGTGATTATCACACGCAAATAAGACTGATAGTAATTAGACTGATTAGAACGATACAGAAAACAGATTGAAAAACAGAATACGGGGTGTAGAGTATGGCCGGGGTGACGAAGGAAGAAATCGCGCGGGCGAAGGAGTTGAACCTGCTGACCTACTTCAAACTCGTTGAGCCAGGCAACCTGAAGCTCGTGGGCAAGGAATACCGCCACAAGGTACACAGTTCGCTGACCATCAGCAAAGACAGCCTTTGGTGCTGGCACTGCATCGGCCTGCGCGGACGCACGGCGCTGAAGTATCTGATCGACGTCGAGAAGGTTCCCTATGTCGAGGCGGTGCGGGAAATCAACCGCATCCAAGGCGGCGTGGTTCATTCTTCCCAACCTGTAAGCCTGCCGCAGCCGCGCGCTGAACCGGAAGCACCGCGAGATTTCAAGCTACCCAAGCCAGACGCAAACAGTTATGCAGCTATGGCGTATCTGCGTTGGCGCTGTATCCACCCCAATGTACTGGCGTTCTGCCGCAGGGAGGGCATTTTGTACCAGACGAGCTTCAAAAATCACCCGAACTGCGTATTTGTCGGGCGCGACGGTGAGGGTGTTGCGAAAGGCGGCAGCTTACGTGGCTGTACGCAGCTGCAATTCCGGCGTGATATTCCCGGAAGTAAGAAGATTTACCCGTTCTACATACAGGCCAGCACTAAGGCCGACACGGTTGAGGTATTCGAGGCCCCCATTGACGCTATGTCCGGTGCGTCTCTAAAGCTCATGCAGCACACTGGGCCGTGGCGCAGTGTTCACTATCTGGCGCTGGGCGGCACGGACTATGCGGCGCTGGATGCGTTCTTGAATTATTTCCCGGCTGTCTGCAAAATCGTCCTCTGTATGGATAACGACAACGCAGGGCGGACCCGAACGCAGGATATAATTGCACACCTTGCGGGCAGCGGCAAAGCCGTGGAGGACCGCCCGCCGCCGGTGGGCAAGGATTACAACGACACACTGGTGCAGTACATGCAGGAATACCGCGCACACTGTATCAGCATGGATGATATTTTGGAGGAAACAAGATGAAAACAATCGCAATCGCAAACCAGAAGGGCGGCACGGGGAAAACGACCACAACGTATAACCTCGGCATTGCCCTGACCCAGCAGGGCTACCGCGTCCTGATGGTGGACTTTGACCCGCAGGGCAATCTTTCCTGCTACTGCGGCATCCCACCGGAAAAGGACCTTGACCAGACTATCACGGAGCTGCTGATGAAGACCTCCTGCGAAAAGCCGATAGAAAATCGGGAGTGTGTCTACCAGACCGGACGCAAGGAGGCTGCCGCACGGGTGGATTTTATCCCGTCCAATCTGCGGCTGGCGGGCTTTGAGCTGGCCATGGGCACGATGATGTGCCGTGAGGTTCTTCTGAAATCCTGCCTTGAGCAGTACAACAATCAGTACGACTATTGTTTGATCGACTGTTCCCCCTCTGTTGGCCTGCTGCTGACCAATGCGCTGGCCGCCGCGAATGAGATCATTATCCCGATGCAGGCGCAGCCATTCTCCGTTGTGGGCATGTCGCAGCTGACGTCCTCTATTGCGAATGTGCAGCGTAAGATCAACCCCGGACTGCGGGTGAAGGGCATCCTTCTGACGATGACCGAGCACACGAACGTTTCCGACCACTACTGCGGGCAGGTCCGCAGCACCTACGGCAATAAGATTCACGTTTTCACAACGGAGATTCCCAGAAACGTGAAGGTACAGGAGAGCCAGGCCAATGCAGAGCCGACGATTCTGTACGACCCGAAAAGCAACAGTGCAAAGGCCTATATTGAATTTGCGAAGGAGGTATCCGGCTATGGCCGCGAAGAACAAGTTTTTGAACGCGATGAAGATGCCCTCAATCGATGATATGTTTTCCTCGGAGGCTGACAGGCAACGGGAAAGCGGCGATTTGGTCACAGAGGTGCCGCTTTCCGAGCTGCATCCGTTCGTCGGGCATCCATTTGAGGTGCGCGACGATGAGGATATGCAGAAGCTGGTGGACAGCATTCGGGAGAACGGTGTGCTCACCAACCTGACCGTGCGACGCCGCGCAGAGGGCGGGTATGAGATCATCAGTGGGCACAGGCGGTTCCATGCGGCACAGCGGGCCGGGCTGACTGCGGTCAAGGTGCAGGTACGGGATATTGATGATGACCAGGCAATTATTGACATGGTCGATTCCAATATTCAGCGGGAGCATATTAGTCCGATGGAGAAGGCTAGGGCGTATGCGATGAAACTGGAAGCTATCAGCCGTCAGGGCGCACGACGAGATTTAACTTCCCGACAACTTGTCGGGAAGTTGGAAGCAGCAGACGAAGTAGGGCTGAAAACAGGAGAAAGCGGCAGACAGGTGCAACGTTTCGTTCGATTGAACAGTCTCGTCCCCGACCTGCAAAAGAAGGTCGACGACGGCAGTCTGAAATTCAACCCCGCCGTAGAGCTTTCTTACCTTACACCCACCGAGCAGAATGATTTTCTCGATTACATCGAATCTCAGTCCTGCTCACCGTCGTTATCGCAGGCACAGAAGCTCAAGGCCGCCAGCAAGGAAGGTGCGCTGGATCACGGCAAGCTGCTGGAAATCATGGACACCAAAAAGCCCAGTGTACCGCCCCGCGACCCTACGCTGACCATCAGCGTCAGCAAAATTGCCCGCTACTTTCCCTCCGGCTACACACAAGAACAGATGGTAGGAATCATCATGCAGCTTCTGGAACGAAACTCCCGCAATCTTATGCCGGAAAAGCAACCCAGTCTGGAGCGTTAAAATGGCAGAGTACAGATATTACCTGATCCCCGATTTCATGTCGCACGTCTTTCCGCAGCAGTTTGAAGAACAAGCACCTACGGAGTTCTTCTCAAATACGGCTGATTTGATGAAGCGCTACAAGCAGTTGAGAGAAATGCCCTACAACAACGAGTACACCTGGAACGAGCGCACCAATCTTCCCTACCCGCGCCTGACTGTTGGAATTGACCGCCGTGACCCAGATGGTGCAGTAACCATCATGCAGGTACGGAACGGTATCAACTACCTGTGTGATGACTACCGCGGCCCCTTTGCAGATCGCAATGACAAGCAGCTCATTGAAATGGCAAAACAACTTGTGACGGCAGTTGGCGTAGATCGTATCCGGCCTCACTACTACACGGAAGAAAATGGTCACACAAAGGTACATGTTGGAAACGACATCCACATAACCGAGTGGGCCAATGCACCGGAGCTTTGCAGCGCACTTCGCTTCTCACGGTTTCTGAACCGTGATGGGCAGCAGTTGTTTCAGGTGCGCAACGGTCAGCGCATTATTGAAAACTACGCGGATGGTTCGCGTCTTGTGAAAGATGTGCAGACAGTTGACGATACACACTTTTACGTAGGTAGTCGTTTCTGCCACATCCAGCAGTATGCAAATCAGTGCCTCAAAAGAGGCTGTTATGTTGAGCCGGAGCATCCGCAGCCGGGTGATAAGTTAGACAGACTGCTGATATATCAAATTCCACATTACACCTGCGAATATCGCTTTACGGATTATGACTACGCCCAGAACAAGCTGAAGGCCACCGATTACCGCTGTGCCTATGTGGCAAACATGCCCCGGGACTACACACCGGACAAGTGCTTCCGGGATTTCAATTATGATGACCGCCCCTGCGCCAACAGTATGCCGTCTTTGTCCGTCAGTGATCTCATTGTGATGGAGCGCGGCGACAAGGCCGAAGCCCTGTATGTGGATGCAGTTGGCTTTAAGGATGTAAGCCGACTGCTGCCCGAGCTTCATGATATGGAAGTCGAGCGACAGGAGCACAATTTAGATGAATTAGAAAGGTAGGTGTCAAGATGCCGAAACCGCAGGATATATTTCAGCTAGCCCAGCAGGAGGCCGTGCGGGTCACAGCATCGCCGCAGGCGTGGCAGAGCTTTTTGTACACTGCCGCCCACAACTATCACACCACCTATCTGAACCAGCTTTTGATTCACGCTCAGCGCCCTGACGCTGCAGCCTGCGCCAGTATGGAATACTGGAATACGAAGGCAAACCGGCTGGTCATGCGCGGCAGCAGAAGCATCACCGTGCTGCAGCGCCGACAGGGCGTGGCGGTGACAAAGCCGGTCTTTGCCATCGGTGATACCACACTATTGAGCCAGACGCACACCGGCGGGCCGTGGGAGGTCACGGACACAACGCGCCTGCTGCTCCTGCAAGGCAAACCCGATGACTGGCTGACAGCGCTGGCGCAGGATGGCGTATCCAACGAAGCTGACCGTGCCCACCGCATGCTGGAACGCAATGTGGCAGACAGTACGCTGCAGTGGGCGCAGCCTGACGAGCAGATGCAGCTCTTGCAGGCACTGGTCACGCAGAGTGCTGTCTACATGGCTCGGCTGCGAATCGGACTGCCGGAGCAGGACGAGGATTATCCGGCATTTCAAAGCGTCAGCCAGTTCGACACCTATCAAATTTCACTGTGTCTGGGCGGCTATCTGCAGGCCGCCGCAGAACCGATGCTGGACGCCATTGGGCGCGAGGCGCTGCGATTAAACCGCGACAGCATTGCAATATCACACGAACCAGTTCATAATGAAAGCACACCAACACAATTGAACAGCCGAGAGGAGGCCGTTACTCATGACGTACACGAAGAACCGCGAAGGCTACCTGATTCCGAGCCTTTCCCTGCCGAACCAGCCGAACCCGTACCTGAACCGCTACGCGAGGCTGCGTCTGGACTATCTGGAGCAGAACGAGCCGACGCTCTGCGACCAGCTGATGCTGGAGGGCACGCTGCTGACGAGCTGCAGCCGAATCGGACGGACAGCACAGCGGATGGTGGACAAGACCCTGCGCGAGCTGATGCAGACCACCCCGATGCCGGACCGCATGACGAACCCGCTGGGCTGGGCACAGCTGACCAACAGCCTGAAGAAGCAGGCGGAGGAAGCAGTCCTTCCGATGCTGTACGAAATCTGACAGAATCCCCCGCACAGGCGGAGAGCGAGCAATCGCCCTCCGCTTTTGCTTTGCCCGAATTTTCGCCCACGCTTCTTCCGCAGCTGCTGGCTATGGAGACTTCTTCCCGAGCATACAACGCCGAATATCTCACCTTTTATAATAAGAATCCCCTGCTCATTGACCGGCTGCGCTTTGTGCGGGAAAGCTACAAGGATATTTTTACAGAGCTTTTGCTGGCCGATGATACCCGCGTGGGCTTTCACAGGCAGGACAACGGCCTGCTTGTCTGGCAGGGCGCGTATCTGACCCGCAGCGCGGAAACGCTGCTGTCGTGGCGTGCCGTGGCCAATGCACTGAACGACTTGATTGAACAGCATGAGCTGATTGCAGCCATCGACCCGAAGAAACTGCCGCAGGTAGAGGAACAGCTTTCCTTTGAACTGCCTGACGGTTCGCCGCCGAGTGCGGAAAATAACAGGTTGGAAAAGGATGATTTTCTCACCCCGGAAAAGCAGGAAAACGTCATTCGCTCTGCCCTGCCCGTTGCTGAGTACAATGCCCCGCAGATGGATGACGGCAGCGTTATCACAGACGAGGAAGTCAACTTGGCTCTGGCAGCGGGCAGCAATTTTGAGAACAGCAAATTCCGCATTTATCAGCAGTTCACAACCACGCAGGGCGACCACGCCGCTTTTTTGAAGAAGGAATACGGCAGCGGTGGTCGGTCATGGGATTACCAAAGCGGTGCTCATGGTTGGGTGGACCACGGCCCTGCCGGACTGAAGCTGATTTTGACAAATGAGGAAGGCCGCTTTGAGCGCAGGCTTCCATGGCGGGGCGCAGCCAAGCGCATTGCTTATCTGATCGAGATGCAGCGCTTTCTGACGCAGCAGGAGCTGGAGCAGTATCCCGCATGGGCTGCCGAGCAGCGTGAAGTTGCCAGTGTGGCGCGCGATGAGCCCGGAACCATACCTGATACCAGACCGATTTGCGCCGAAGGCAGCGTTGTCTACTTGGAGGATGACCACCGATTCACCGTTGAGCGCATCGGGCAGTTTGACGTGCATCTGCGGGACGAGGAAGCACCCTTGTTTGGGCGCGCCATCAGCCGGGAAGAGTTTCAGCGGCAACTGGATGCCAACCCGCGCAACGGCGGCATGATGCTCTCCGAGCAGCAGCACGAAGCCCTTGTGCAAGCGCAAACGGAACAGGCGCTCTCCTACATTGAGGATTATCTCAAGGACGAATTTGAAATCACCGAGCCGGACTTTTCCAACCTGACACGCATCGATTTGGGCTATACCACTACCGAGGATGAGAAGCACGTCATTCAGGTGTATGCCGACTTGGAGCATTGCACCGTCACCAAGCTGGTGGACGATACTCTCTACGCGCAGGAACGGTATGGCTCGCTCGATGATCTGAACCAAGCGGCGCTCTCCAATCTCGATTTTGACAGCCTCATGGAAATAGACCTCGACGAGGTGGAAGAACACGAGCCGCAGGAAAACGCCCTTCCTACCGACGAGTCCGCCGCGCAAGCCCCCACCAACTACCTTGCACCCTATGAGCCGGAGGTTCCCGCAGGGGCAAAGGCCAAGTTTACTGCCAATCTAAATGCAATTCGGACACTAAAGCAAATCGAGCAGCGCGGCACACCAGCCACGGAAGCCGAGCAGGATGTTCTGGCCGGGTATCTCGGATGGGGCGGTCTGGCGGATGCCTTTGACCCTAATAAAGACAGCTGGCACAGCGAGTACATGCAGCTAAAAGAACTGCTGACGCCGGAGGAATACGCCGCCGCGCAGGAATCCACGCTGACAGCGTTTTATACCCCGCCTGCCGTCATCCATGCCATGTACCGCGCGCTGACCCGCATGGGCTGCGTGGGCGGCAATGTGCTGGAGCCAAGCATGGGTGTGGGTGCGTTCTTTGGCCATCGCAGCGGCAGCTTTGATACGAACAATGCAAAGCTCTACGGCGTCGAGCTGGACAGTGTATCAGGCCGCATCGCGCAGCAGTTATACCAGAAAGCCAAAATTCAAATCTGCGGCTACGAAAAGGCCGATCTGCCGGACAGTTTCTTTGATTTGGCTATCGGCAATGTGCCGTTTGGGCAGTATCAGGTCACGGACCGTCAGTACGACAAGCTGCATTTTCAAATCCACGATTACTTTCTTGCCAAAACCGTAGATAAACTCCGCGTCGGCGGCATTATGGCATTTATAACGACCTCCGGCACGATGGATAAAAAGTTCGAAAGCGTGCGCCGGTATCTGGCTGCCCGCTGTGATTTGATCGGCGCGGTGCGGCTGCCCAACAATACCTTTACCGCGCAGGCCGGTACAACCGTCACCTCGGACATTCTGTTTCTGCAAAAGCGTGGGCGGGTCTTGGAGCAGGACGCGCCGTGGATTCATGTAGGCGAAACTGCAGACGGCATTCCGCTGAACCGGTATTTCATCGACCATCCCGAGATGATCTGCGGCGAGATGCAGATGGTCAGCGGCCCCTACGGGCAGCGACCCACCTGCGCGCCCCTGGAAAATGGCACATCACTGGAAGGTCAGCTTGATACAGCTCTTGCCAATTTGCAGGCCGAGTATACACTGGCGGATGACCGGGAGGACGCGCACGAGGAAAGTGACACGCTCGATGCTGACCCAGACACTCGAAATTTCAGCTATGTTGTTAAAGCCGACACAGTTTATTACCGCGAAAATTCCAAGATGCGCGCCGTGAAGGCCAGCACCACCGCGCTTACCCGCATCAAGGCGCTGGTTCCTCTGCGGGATACCTGCCGGGAGCTGATTCGGGCACAGCTGGACAATCTGCCCGATGAAACGATTGCTGCTTTGCAAGCGCAGCTGACCGCCCAGTATGATTCCTACCACGATACGTATGGGCTAATCAACAGCCGCAGCACGGCTTCGGCGTTCCGTGAGGATTCCGGGTATTTCCTGCTCTGCTCGCTGGAGGATATCGACAGCGAGGGCCATTACAGGGGCAAGACAGATATGTTCACGAAGCGGACCATCCGCCCGGCCCAGGTGGTGGACCATGTGGACACCGCCGATGAAGCGCTGGTGCTGAGCCTGACCGAGAAGGCACGCGTGGACCTTGCCTACATGGCACAGGTCACGGGAAAATCGCAGGACGAAATTATACGCGATTTAACCGGCGTTATCTTCAGTGACCCGGAGCAATCCGAGCCGGTCTATCTGCCGGCTGACGAATATCTTTCCGGCAATGTGCGACAAAAGCTGGCTGTTGCCCGGCTGGCCGCAGCGTCCGACCCGGACTATCAGGTCAATGTGAAGGCGCTGGAGCAGGTACAGCCGAAGGACCTCGACGCCAGCGAGATTGCGGTGCGGCTGGGTGCTACCTGGATACCGCCTGAATATATTCAGGATTTTCTCATGGAGCTGTTGGAGCCGCCGCTGTCAACGCGACTTTCCGTGAAGGTGCTGTTTGCGTCGTTCACCGGTGAGTGGAATATCACAAACAAGCGCTACGGTAAATTTAGAAATACGGATAAGGAAGAAGCCCACCGGGTCGCCTTTCCCTGCTGCTAAGAATCTTAGCAAGCTGGAAGGTGACCAAGTGGGCCACATTGTATTTGAGCCTGATTCGAGCTGTCCTCTGCTCCGCTGCATTACGGATCAGGTCGAACACAGGTCACTGGCTGTTGGAAGTAGAAAATCTCAGAAACGAAAAAAGCCCACACAGGTTTCGCAGTTTCTCCGGGTTGGAGAACGCAGCCTGCATGGGCTATGATTGAGTGTGTTTTACACACCCCTATTATAATAAGGAAGATAAAGAAAAGTTGGTGGTGTGTTCTATCGGCAACAATCAAAAGATAATTTGCACGTTCATATCTTGCAACAAGACCTTAAATTGCTGGTTATCTGTTCTCTTTGCAACCAACGCTGTAGATTTATCATCACGGCTTCTTGTATAAACTACTACTCTTTCATCACATCTTAAGGTATCAATTTGACCAAGGGACAACATACCATTTCTAAACATTTGGCACAATAATGTATCATTGGACTTATAGCTCACATCTACGGATGTCTTACTAGCAAAGACATCATTTAACCTCTCCCGTGCGCTCTTTTGATAGTCGTAGGAATCCCTATCTTGGGTATAAACCGTAATTGATTCGCTGTCTGGATAATACCATGAAAAAACTTCGGCCAAAATCGTTAAAGATATTTCACCCGCATTTTTCTTCTTTTCTCGTCCACTCCTTGTAGTAGCTCCCCGCAAGGGCCACTCTTGATACATCCTGTTCATCCACACAGCATATTCTTCCATCTCCAAAGGGTCATTTTTCTTCACATACCGCTGGAGATAGCCTCCTAGTTGCCCAAGCTTTGATGCCGCAGCAGAAACAATTTTAAACAGATTTGCTTCTTCACCGTTTACTAAATCTGCATAGCTTTCTTCTGCGATGGAATAGATTGGAAGTCCTGCTGTATGCAAGCCTTCTATGTAGTTTTTCCGATATTGAGAATCACAGATTTCTTCTGAAACCCAGTTGGGGATAAGTATTGCATCGTAGTCTTTGAGCAGTTCCTTAGTGGGTATCCCCGCACGTTCAACCTGCTCTAAAAAAGACACCGTCGAATTATCCATGAGGGCAATTTTCTTTTCTCCGCTGTATCTTTGATAATCTTGTATGTTAAGCATTTTCTTCCCTCATCACTAAATTCACTTCTCTAACAATGTTCTCTAAAAATCTTTCATTTTCATGATTGTAATTTAGATCAGGGTCCTGCTTAATTTTTTCCTGAATTTTCGCCTGCAATGAACCAACATTTACCACATACGATGGCATCACAAGATTATCATCTAATCCAAGTTCTCGAAATCGGCCAGCCAAATCAGAAAAAGTATTATCAAAATTCTCTTTAATCAACGCCATAAGTGTTTCATTTTCATTCTGAACTGCACTTTCATAAAGCGCAATCAGAACGGCTTTATATGGCGCAGTAAAAGCATCCATACAATGAAAAATTTTAGACAGGAAATCCATTTCAGGTAATTCTGTGTAATATGGCAAAAGATTTCCTAACAGCATCAAAGATGCAAAGTACTCAGCCTTTCGTTCTTCCATAACTGTTTCTGTTTCAATAATGTGACTAAACGAAACTTTATCATAGATCAAATGGTAAATCTCATGCCATGCAGTAAAATACTGATTGACTCTTGGCAGTGCAGTGTTAATTACCGGTATTTTTTTTCCATTCTTTACAAAAATCGCACCGCTCCAAAACGGATTGTCAATCGGCATTTGTATGAGTCCATACGGTTTCAGGATTTGCATTGCCAACCGATTAGAAGAGCTAATTTGCATTCTATTCAAGTTGGTGCGTATCAAAAGAGCTTTTTCCCGCATCTCATCGCGGATTTCTGCATTTTTATTGATAACTTCATCAAGATTTCCTGCTACTATTTTTTCACTCATAGCTACACCTCTCAATAGTAAATATCGCAGAGTTCGAGAATGTCCATGAGCAACCCATACTGCTTTTGAGCTCTATCGCTTATTTTGTAATCTTTGGGCGCATTTTCAGAATATACAACATCCACTGTATCAGATTTTGGTTTTGCTTCAAAGAAAACAAGATCATCCACAGAAATATTCAAAACAGCCAAAACTTTTTGAAGATGCTTGTCAAATGTACTTTTATTATCGATGCTTCCATTCAGAAGCTTATCCAGTGTTGGTCTTGAAATTTCAGCCTTTTTCGCAAAAGAGACCTTTGTAAATCCGCGTTCTCGAATATAATCTTTGAGCTTCATTGCTACGATACTACGCTGGTCAAACAATTCTTCAAACTTCATTATAGCTCCTCCCTTCGCATTTATATTATACGCTATCTCGCCGAAAAAATCAACACCATCTGTAAAAAAAGATTTTACATTTTTACTTATTGTGTAGAGTATTTAGAAGAACACGATACGTTTCACTCCACGCTCTGCTTGTCCTCGACCACCTGTAGGGCTCACTTGGCCATACCGAAGTATTTACAGCAGTCCATGAGAAAGTCGAGTAAGTCCACGCTGATGTCCTGCACAATCAGCGTTCCTTTGACCCGCCGAATAGGCTCTGCGATCTGCGCTTTCCCCTTGCTGTAAGCCACAGCCCGGTCGATAAACGCCGTCAGCGCAAGGCCGTCAACTGAACCGTTGCCCATGATGCCCTCCAGCTCTTTCCTTGCGCCATCGACATCGCCGATATAGAATTTCACCACTGCGGCCGCCGACAACTCCCTGCCGGTCAAACCGTATTCTTCGGGAAACAATCCTTTCATCTGCTCATTCCTCCTGTGTGTCTCTCTGTGCCACCAAGGTTATAACAGATTTATGCACATAGCAATTACTTTATTTCATCTCAACTATTATTCATACGAGTATCTTTCAGGGTGTTAGCCATTGACTTTTCAAGCACCAAATGCTTTACTAACAGTACTGGCATCACCTCACTTTCCGGCAGTGCGACCTGTGGCATTTCCGTGTTGTGAATCTCCGGGATCTTCGCTCCAATGCCTTGTGGAATAGGTTCACCGGGGTTCCATTGGAGCAAAGCATCAATGGCAGGCTGGATCTGCTCCGGGCGGTCTACGCAGAACACCGGAAAGCCCAGCGCTCCAAGCTGCTGCCGACGCTTGCGCTGCAACAGCCGCATCTGCTTGCCGGGGGCTTTCAGCTCCACAAAGGCACACTTACCGCCCAGCAGCAGAACCAGTCTGTCCGGAACACCGTTCATGCTCTGACTGGTAAATTTAAGAGCCTGCCCTCCGGCGGCCCTCACGGCTTCCACGAACTGACGCTCGACCTCACTTTCCCTCACTCTGCTTCCCCTCCTCCGCCCGCCACACTCCGGTGCGCGGACGCTTTCTCTTGTTCTTTCGACGTTCTTCCAGCAGCACATGACCGATGGCGGCATCTGCCGTTGGGTCGGCATGGCTGCGGTTGTGGCGTCTTTCCGGTGGACTTTCATCCTTGTGTTCGACCCAGCGGACTGCCAGTGTTTCCTGTTCCATACCGCTCACCTCACCGGTTGATCTCTTTCCACTGAGCCGGCTCCATGGTGGCGACCTGCCAGCCGATGCCCTCCAGTGCCGTAGCCCGGTCATACGAGGCAACGTCCTGTGACGCTCTGGTGACCGCATTGGACAAGCCGTAGAGCGACAGGTCACCGCCGGCGATGAGGTATTTGAGGATGCCCTCCTGCTCATCTGCGTTGATGCCGTAGCTCTGGGAAGTGAGCTGCACCACATCCTGTACCTTGCCGGTGATGGGGACTGCCATAGACTCCTGCAAGCGTCCGACCACCTGTGCGAAACGTGCCTCATCGATTGCCGCCATGGTGGTGTCACGGAGTTTCAAGAGGAACGCCTTGTCCTCCGCTTCCATGGTCTCGTCCGAGTACAGCGTGAAACTGTCCTCCACTGCCTTCGCCTGACGTCCCACATGGTGACGGCGTTCGCCCATGTCATTGACCACCATGCCATTGGTGCAGACCAAACGGTAGACCAGCGGCTGAATGGACACCGCACCCAGACCCACCTCAGAGTTGGAAATCATCACGCCAGCCTGTACAATGTCGCCCTTGCGGACTTCCATCTCCAGACGATGATTGACCACTTTGAGGTATAGCCGGTTTTCCGTCACCTCGCAGGACATGACCTCATACTGGTCTTTGCCTGCAAACAACGGCAGCACCGATGTGGCGATCTCCATGTTGTCGATACGGCGGTATCGCTCCGACAGCAGCGCACGGGCGACCTGCCCGGAGCCGTAGTCCATAGACCGCACCATGTAGGAGCTGGTTCTGTCTGCAAACCAAGTGTTCACGTTCTCCGCCAGCAGTTCCGGCTTTTGGCTCTGCATCAGGTCGTAGTACTTGGCCGGGATGCCCAGCGCCGATGCCACCTGACGGTGGAACAGCGAGGTGGTGCCGAAGGTCATCTGTCGGTCTGTGGTCAGATGGTTCAGCTCGAAGGTGTGACCATCTTCCCGGAGGCGCATCCCCTGCGCCGGGCTGATGAAGTCCTGCTTTGCCTTGTTCTGGCGATCCAGTTCTACAAGGACTTCCTGCAAATTTCTGCCTGTTTTCATGTTCTATCCTTTCTGTGGCGCATTTTTATACGCCCTCTTATACGCCGGTGTCCTTATGGCAAGGGCACCGCGTTTACAGCTCCCGGTTGATCATCTGTTGGATAATCCGGACAGCCCCTTGCATCCTGGCACGGTTCAGCCGTGTGTCGTGCAGGAGTGTGTCCAACGCATCCACCTCTTCCCGGATATTACAGAGGACAGACCGCTGATGGTCAGCAAGGCGTTCATTGTCCTGCTCCATGCGGTCGTACTCTTTTTCGTAGTCATCGATATCCGCTACATTCGTGTTGATGTAGTTCTCGATCTCACGAGCCAGTTCCTCGCCGGCATAGTCGGACACGGCTTCCAGCAGATCCCGAATGCCAAACGGTGTCAGGATCTTGCCGTCCTTCATCTCAATGGCGTGCGGCATCTGGTCACCTCAATCCTTAAAGTAGTAGTCGCCCTTATACCCGGCGGCTGCCAGCGGAAGACCGTCGCACCAGTCAGGGTTAGCTGCCATGAGTCGGCAGATATCGCCCGCCGTGTACTTGTCCTTTGGGGCTTCGATGATGACCTCATCATGGACGTGCGCCACGATGTTCAAGCCCTCATCCTCGATCCGAGCCATCGCTTCAGCCAGAATGTCCCGGGCAATGGCCTGCGTGGCGTTCTCCACCAGCCGACCGGAGTAGGTCTCCTGCCGTGCCCACTTGTGGTTCTGACCCACACCTTCGTAGGTCAGGCTCATACGTCCGAAGCGGTTCGGCTGCTGTTTAGGCACGAGGTATGCCAGCTTTCGACCGGAAGGCAGCACCATCCAGAGGGTTCCTGAAGAAAAAGCAAAGCTGATCCTGCCGATGTCCTGCCGTTCCCCGGTCTTGAAGGCCTGCATTGCAGCTTTCTCTACGTCCCACCAGTACTGAACGATCTTCGAGTTGGCTTCGCGCCACGAGTCGATGATCTCCGGGAGTTCTTCCTCTTTCAGTCCCATCTGCAATGCTCCCATGCTGATGAGCGCACCGGAAGAACCGCCGTAGCCACAAGCCAGTGTTGCGATCTTTCCTTTCTGGCGCAGGTCTCCGTTGATGCCGTGTTTGACCACCGGCACATGGAACATCTGCGAGGCTGTGGCGCAGTAGAGGTCCTCACCGTTCTGGAAAGCATCCAGCACCCACTGCTCCCCGGCCTCCCACGCAAGGACACGGGCTTCGATGGCGGAAAAGTCCGCCACGATGAACTCACAGCCCTCTTTGGGAATGAGCATGGTGCGGATGAGCTGAGAAAGGACATCCGGTGTGTTGCCGTAGATGCTCTCTACCATGTCAAAGCAGCCCATTTTCACGAGTGTTCTTGCCTCATCCAGCGTGGAGATGTGGTTTTGCGGCAGATTCTGCAACTGGATATTCCGGCCGGAGTAGCGTCCGGTTCGACTTGCGCCGTAGAACTGGAACAGGCCTCTGGCTCTGCCGTCCGGACAGACACAGCGTTCCGCTGCCTGATATTTCTTGACGGAGCTCTTTGCCATCTGAAGCCGGAGCTTCAGCATATCCATTGCCTCGGCATCCACACCATTCTTGTCCAGTTCGCCGATCATCTCTGTGACATTCTTCTTGCCCAGCGTGTCCATGGAGATGCCACGCTCATCCAGCCAGGTCTTGAGCTGAGACACGGAATTCGGGTTCTCCAGCCCGGTCAGCTCATACGCTTTCGTAGTCATGGCATCCGACAGGAGCAAATCGCAAGTGATGGCCTGCTGGACCAGTTCCGTGTCGATTCTTACGCCACGGTCGTTGTAACAGTTAGTTAAGACTAATCGCAAAACAAAAGAAAAGCAGCCGCATAGCTCACACTACACGACTGCTCTGTAATCTGTATTCTATTTTGCCAATCGGGAACTTTGTGTTTTTGTTCCCTAATGGGCTTATAAGCCCATTATAACATATGTGTCAAGAGGGGGCAATACATAAAAAGTTATTGATTTATCTTTTTTAACAGTTCTTCCGGTGTCGTTGCTTCTCCGCGATAGCATTTCAATAGCACCTTCAGCATCATATCTTTCTGCTTATCTGTGAAAAGACTAATCGCATCTTCGATTTCCTGTTCAGTCTTTGCATTCAGAAGTTTCACTGCTTTTTGTCCAAAATTCATTTCTTGCGACTATCCTCCCTGTCAGCCTTTCAAGTAAGGCTTTAGCTTTTCAATCAATTCATACACTTTTGTCCCCGGTGCAGACATTGCTGGTGTTCTTCCTTGATTGATTGCATCCAGTTTTCTTGCGTTCCGAATTGCAATGTCCATGTACGGCTCCAAGATACTATACATGTCCTCTCGTCCTTTTGAGTAGGTTCCCAAGCCATATAGTGTCATGAACTCACTGAGTTTTGGCCAATATTCTTTTCTATGAATGTCTGACTGAAAATAACTGAAATGTAGCAGAAACCATAGTTCAATGCACTGATTCGACCAGATTGCATGATATTCCGTTTCTTCCGTGTTGCTTTGTACACACAGTTCTGCCGTTCGGTTAATATTATCCTGGGGAAAGTCATCCGTATCATACACAATCCAAACGTATTTGTACACATTGGAACTGCGTTGCACATGACTTCTGGCTCTATCAAATAAGCTCAGGGTGTTCTGCCCTTCGCCATAGATATCCAGTTGAACTCTGCCTCGATATTGCTGATTGATGATGTCACGGATTGCTCGAAAATACTGTGGTTCCGTTGACGTTCCTTCCGTAACGATCAGCTGATATTCTGGCTGAATCCTGATAGGTTTATCTCGACGCTTCTTCATCCAGTCCTTATTAAGGTCGCTCTTCTTGTCTGGCTTGAGACTCATTTCCAATCGCCCCCAGTCAGCATATTCCTTAAATAAGGATCCGCGCCGTATCTACCCTCCAGATACTGTTTATCGTATGCCGCTGTGTTATTCACTCTTTCGTTGTCTTCACGGCGTATCTCATAGAGAGAGTAAATCTCGCTTTCGTGATTATCATTTTCTGCTGCAAACCATATCTCATCTCGGCGAAAAACAGTATTTCGCATTGTAGTCACATCATGTGACGTAAAAATCAACTGCGCTCCATTTTGGTTGATTTTCGGATTCTTGAACATTGCAATCACATAACGCAACAGCTTAGGATGCAACTTCGCATCCAGTTCATCAATGATGACCAGCCTTCCTTCTCTTAATGCCATCAGCAACACCGGAAGAACCGCTATCAACTTCTGCGTACCATCAGATTCATCCATAAACCTAAGTTCGTAGCTTTTTCCATTAACCGTCCGCTGCGTGTAGAGTTGCTTTTCATTTTCATCAAATCGATAGCCCGTCAAATCGATTCCCATGTCATTCAACGCCTGTACGATTCGTCTTTTAACATCGTCATTCTTAGAAATCATAACGGTACTGTCCACGACCGGATTGGCGTAATTTCGGATCACACAGGACTCAAACCACTTTTGCACTTCTGCTATGACAGGAATATCATAGTTGATTGCAAGGAAGGACAAATACGGCATTTTGGGGTTTACCGACGTGTTGATGCTTGCTTTATTGATGCTAGCACCAAGCGTAATATTCGATTCTTCTCGCTCAAAAGCAGTGCCGGTCTTTCTTCCTCCAATAGCTCGCCAATAGAGTGCCTCCGAAACCACTTCATCCTCTTTCAGTGCCAAGTAATAACGGTACTCGTTTTTTCCCTGACGGAAATACACCTGAAACTCCGTAGGCTTGTCATGTGAGGTATCATCGAACAAAAACGGCTCGCACTCTGCTTTCTGCTGAATGACAATATCTTCTCTTGTCTTTTCCAAATCGTGGATAGGCTTGACCACTGTGGTAATAAGGCAAGAAAGGGCCTGAAGAAGGTTACTCTTTCCTCCTCCGTTTGGACCATAAACCACTCCCACCGGCAACAATCTTCCACTTTTTTCCTCTCCTAAAAGAGATGCACTAAATTCCGGAATAGCCGCCGCCTGAAAGTCAAAAGTAGTTTCTTCTTTATAGGACTTAAAATTCTGGAATGAAAACTGGCATAGCATAATCTGTCCCTCCTTTCATTTCCATTATACAAGTATATTGCATCAATTTCAAGTTTATATTCTCGATTTAAGAAATTTATTTTTTGCAATCCGTTTTATAAGCCAATTTCTGTCGTCTTTGATCACACTCCACCCACTCTTCCAGCGTCAGCGGCGTGTAATCCGAATACATACAAAAGCAGTTGATCATCTGACACGGCACTGGCTGTGTCTCTTCCTGATGCGCCGACTTCCGACGCGTGGCTCTGGTCTCTCTGCAAAACCTGTCCACCAGCTCCTGATCTGCTGATTTGTGGATGTGACCATGCATCATATAGGTCAGTGGCGTACCGTCCGCCCCACGTCTGAACTGACCGTTATAGCAGAATACCGGATAGTGCATTAACACGATTTTTCGCTTATTGTCATGGATCTCCGCATAATCCTTGACCCACTCAAACCGGGATACGTCAAACTCCTTGTCCCTTAAGTACCTCTCATCGTGATTTCCCCGAATCAGACAGAGCCGTCCCTTCAGCCGACATAGTATTTCGTTGGTTTCCTTTCCGTTGCCAAGAGACAGGTCGCCAAGGATTACGACCTCATCACGGGCGTGGACCTTTTTATTCCACTTTTCTATCATCACTTCGTTCATCTGCTCCACAGATTCGAAGCCACGGTTGTCCATTTCCGTCAGCAGATTTTTATGATAAAAGTGGCAGTCTGCTATGTAATACCTCATGCCTGCCTCCTGTCAATTTCTCAATAATAAATCTCGCAAAGTTCGAGAATGTCCATGAGCAAACCGTACTGCTTTCGGGCTTTTTGCTCATCCGATAGTCTTTTGGCACGCTCTCTCTGCACACGGTGTCTGTCGATTTATGCTTTGGCACAAATTCAATTAAATCATTAATCGAAATATTTAAAGCAACCAATGCCTTAGAAGTATAATCGTCGAATACACGTTCATTATCAATATTTTCCTCCAAGAACTCATCCAGCATGGGCCTTGAAATTCCCGCTTTTCTTGCAAAGGACGCCTTTGTAAAGCCACGCTCTCGAATACAGCCTTTCAGCTTCGCCGCCACAAGGCTGCGCTGATCAAATAAATCGTCTACTTTCATTATTTTCTCGAAAAATATGTTATAATATACGGAGAACGGCGCACCCCAAGGTACGCCGCATCTCCTGGCTTTTACGCAGCTTTCCCCTGCTCTCGTGCGGGTTTAAGGTCTCCGCACCGACCGGTAAGTCGGAGAAGGGCACACCTCTAAGGCATACCGCATCTCCTGGTTTTTTCACAGTGTTCCCCTGCGCTCGTGCGTGTTTTAGGTCTTCGCACCGACCATGGGCGGCGGCTTATAAACCGCCAAGGACCTGCTGGAATACTCGATAATTCGTGTCATACTGTGTTCCGCAGTACACAGCGAACTCGATCGTTTCAAAGTCTTTCCGGTATTCCTGCACCACCGTTTTCATTGCCTGCGCCACCACAGCCGGCGGGTTACGAAATGCACCGCAGCCAAATGCGCCAAGAATCACAACCTCATTTCCTTTTCTCCATGCAATTTCCAGCACCCGACGCATCCGTTTTTCATGCAAGGCTTGCAGGTCTTCCCTGCTGATATGCACAGCGGCATCGCCATTACCTGCGTTCATTTCGTTGCTGGGACGCTCCCACAAGTTGGGTGCAGCGCAAGTCAAGACATTTACAGAATACCATTTATCTTCTGGCAACAGCTGCGGATAATCCGTGTCCGACTTGAAAACCATCACGCCCGGCGTGTAAATGCAGTCGTCGTTATGCAGCGGATCATGGGCACGCCGATGGGGCGCATAAAATTTTTTCCAGACCTTTTCTTCCTTGAGGTTCTGATACAAAGTGGAGCAGCGGCAGATGGCTTCTTCCTGTGCAGAGGAGCCTTTGGTCACACCACCGCCCGGATTGGTTGCCGACGCAAAATTCAAAATGCAGACCTTTTTTCCTGCATATGCGTAGGGGGCCGCTGCTTCCAGTGTTCGCTTGGAGCTCACAACGATCCGTGTAGTTTTTTCGTAACTATGAGCCTGTTTTCCAACTTCCTCACGTCCTTCTGGAAAGATCTGCTGATGCTCAATTCCCCACTCGATAGCCTTAATCAGCGTTAAGTTACGATTATAAACATATACTGTATCTTCAAAAACTTCAATATTTTCCTGTCGTCCCATATTTACACCTTTCTCTGCGCATCTTCGCCTTGCAGCCAACGTGCTGCGGCTTCTTTATCCCGGACGATCCAGCAGACAAACTCCCGAAGCAGATCTTTTACTTTTATTTTACTGGATCTGCAGATTTCTGCAAGCGTTTTTTCCTTTTCCGGCATGGAAATCCTATAAATTCAGCCACAACAAACCAATCGTATCCATGTCTTTTTTTAATCATCGTCTTTCATCGGATCAAGCGGATATTCCAGGCATCGACATACTTGTTCGCCGTTTTCATCTGTATAATAATCATCCCCTTTTTCGCTGCATCCGGCACAGATGCCAAACTCATCCCAGCGGTTGTCCGTGTCATCTATTTGTGGAAATTCATCAAAGTTATCGAACATGAATTCGATTCTGTCGATTTTCTTAATGGTATGGTAATGCCCGCAGTACCATTTTTTATAGTCAAGCCGCTCTTCGATAGTGTCCAGCCACTGTTCGGTTGATTTGTCCACCATACTTTGGTTTATTCCCGGAAGAAAAACTTCTCTGGGTTCGTACTTTAATGGTGCTGTATGAGTCAAGACTACATCTACAGACCAATCAATCTCATCCAGATTTTCTTCTACCCTACGCTTAATTTCTTCCGATGGTTGCTCATCCGGCCACCATCCAAGTCCATGCAGCAGCCGAAATGCCTTGTCCACGCTGTACGCGCCGCCGATCACAAACGTGCGCTGGCTTCCAATGTCATACAACTCGCCATCTTTGGCAAACAGGATGTACGGATATTGATCTTCTACATACACGGTGCCGCCGTTCCATTCGACCTCGTGGTAAGTCGGAATCGTCTGCGGCCGCATCTCATGATTTCCGTGAATTGCAAAGATGGTAATAGGCAGTGATTCCAGGCATTCTTTCTTTTCTGCATCCAGTTCGCCGCCGTAATAATTTACACCGGCATCGCCAAGGATGATCAAAATATCTGATTTTTCTGTCCGAACTCGCTCACAAAATCGCGCCACATTTCGGAAGTCCCCGTGAGTATCCCCTGTGATATAAATCATATCTCAACCACCTTGCAATTCCATGTATTCCTGATTATAATAACGTTAATAGGATTTTTTATTCTGTCTTTCGTAAGATTATTGATATATATTATCTCATAAAATTTTACACACTATTTCCGGTTTCCAGATTGCTTTTTCTGCCACCCGCTCCGGCTTAGGGTTTCTTCTCCGCAAACTGCTGTCTCACATCTTCCGAAGAGACCCAACCGCTTTCTTCACCGGATACTCGGCCCATTGCCAGATCATTCATCAAAAGCTGCTGCGATTGCTTTTCAATAATATCCCCCAGTTCCTGAATCCGATCTGCTAAATAGCAGCACAGATTTTTCAGAAATTGCGTATCTTTATCTGCCAGCAGCGCATTGCGTTCTTCCTTGGTCAGGTCTGTAAAGCATACGCTCTGCCCCACGCCTTCCCGGACAATGCGGAAATAACAGCCATCAAGTTCTCGATTCAAGGTCAATCGTCTCCTTCGTGCTGGGATGCCCGCATAGTTCTGCCATTCGATCGTACAATTCGGTGCTCAGTACGATGCAGCGTTCCCCCGTCTTTGTATTGATCACCGCAGGATTTCCAAATCTGCGGAAGAAATCGTCTTTATCGACGTTCTCCACGAACTCGTCTTCCGACAATGCCGGTAGGTACATATCATTATCCATTTTCATCGTTTTCACCATCTGCACAGTGCAGCGTCTGGATGTTGTTTCAAAAAATCGAGCAGGCTGTAACCGTACCTCCTCTGCCCACGGACAGAAATTTTTCTTCAGGTTGATCCGCAGACCGCTAAACATTGAACCGTATCACATAACAAACAAATAAAGGAAAACAACAACTACAACACTGAACACAAACTCACTTTTAAGGCAGTGCGCCCATATACATATTGTCCAGGTTTTCAAATCACACCCTGCGCAACTCTACAAGGAGTAACGCAATGGTGCAATTTCGGAAGGGCTCATTCATACTCTACGAAAAACTTTTCCGAAGAATTAATGGCATCCAGCGCGTTCTGCGCTCTGGCAAGCTCATCTGAGACTGCTGCGTAATCAGCCTCTGCCTGCTTGATGTCATAGTTGCTATACTCGTACTCCACAATGCCGGATATCCGGCTCATGCCGCCCTGCACACGCTCCTTCGGCAACCGGCTGTGCATACGATTCAGCTTATTTTTCCATGCCGTGAGCTGCGGAATATAAACCAGCATCTGGTCGATGGTTATATTGAACCCCGGAACATCCTGTGTCAGATTGAACTGGTTGATCGCATGTTTGATTTTCCGGATCCTATCTTCCAGTTCCCGGAGTTGGAGCTGCACTACAGCGTAGTCGTATTCCGGACGAACATCCTCTATCTTTTCCTGCACCGAAACAGTATAGGTATCGGATTTCTTCTCTTTTTGCAACAGCGCATCATGCTCTTCATTCAGTTTCCAAAGATACTTCGCTGCCATTGCAGATGTAATCAATGCCATATTCTCTCCTCCTGGTCTTTATTCTTCTCCAAATTCATCCTCGTCCGAGGTCTGTTTTCCGCCGTAGAGCGTTTTCAGCGAGAGGCGGAATTTGCTTTTCTTGTTGTATTCGATAATCATGGCTTCGGAATAGCCCAGTGCACCGGGGCGGCGTTCTTTTGCCGCACGGATAATCGCTTTCACCGAAACACGCCCCACATGGTCTTTGAACACATCATCCCGGACGGTATCGCCGTAGGCCACAACGATGCGGGCGATGCCCATCAGGATGTTGCCGGAGAAGGAGTTATTTTCTCCTTCCCATGTTGCTGCCGCTAGACGGAGCGTTCTGTCCAGAACAGCCTGTCCGTATTTGTCATAGATACGCTCCAGTGTGGAAACTGCACTGATGCCGTTTTTTGCTTTGGTCGAGGTGATTTCCAGCCCATAGGACTGCACAATGGCCTCGATCATTTTCTGTTTGGGGTCGTCCGCTTCGATGTGCGCCTTGAAGGTCTCGAAAGAGGACAGTGCCTTGACGTGCTTTTGCTGGTCGGCAAAGATATGGGCTTCTTCCTTATATTTCAGGTCATCGTAAATCATGCACCACACAGGAGTATCACGGGAGCCAGACTCACTGGCGATGATCTCAATGGTGTGCTGGCCGTCAAACACATAGTTGATGCCATCCCGGCGGCTCACTTTCACCGGGTTGATCTGGTACACATCAAATTCTTCCAGAGCTTTACGGATATGATTTTCAGACAGCGGCCGCTGGTATTCCTGATTGGAAACCAGATTTCGGATGGGGATCAGCTCAAAGGACACGTCCGGGATGCAGCGCCGCTGCGCTTCTGTCAGCATATCTCCAGGGATCATTTTTCAATTACCTCCAGCGTCTGCGTGATCTGTTCTTCCAGTCTGCGCAGGATCACGGCAAGCTGCGCCTTGGTCGGCTCGGACACCATCTCGATATTCGTTTTTGCCCGGGTGCGTGCGATGGCATTCATCCATGTGGGAATCGTCAGCGCCAGCCCACGGAACTCCATGTCCGGGTCAAACACTGGCATCTCCTTGATGCCCATCTCTAACGGCACCGCCTGCTCTGCCTTTTCTTCCTTCTTTTCGCCCTCTGCTGCTTTTTTGCGTGGCCTTCTCTGGCGCATTTTTATGTCATCATGCAGCAATCTGCGGCGTGTGCTGATCAGTTTCGCAGGTTCCATCTCCGAATACTTTATGACTTTTCCATAAGTAAGTGGAATTTTATCTGCAAGGATAGCTTCAAACATCGCCATGTCCTTTTCGGCAATTTGATCCAGCTGGAGTGCAAGGATTCCATACTTCCGCACCGTGCCTGGATTCATGTTGGTTTCTTCTGCCAGTGTACCGCATACTGCGCCAACCCGATCCAGTTTTTTTACATAGGTAATATGTATCTTCTCTGGATTCTGTTTGTACATCATCCGTTCAAGAACGTATCTTTTTCCAAGAAGATACCGAAACGCCGCGGAATTGGGCTTTGCCTTTGAAAGGTGCTCTTTGCAAGCCCACAGCAACGCCTCATCCTTGGTGGCAAAGTCCATCTCCACCGTTTCATATTCCATTTCCTCGTAGCTGCAAATTTCGTAACGCTTATGTCCATCCAGGATGCAGCCGTGCCACACCGCAATGGGCTCTTTGCAGCCCTCCCGGACTAGGCTGTTCTCCAGTCTGCGTTCCTCCTCCGGGGACAGCGGAACGCTCAGCCGCTTGAACTCCGGGTCGATTTGCCAGACCTGTTTCATGTGTTCTCCCTCATTCCGCTTCCGTGATGGTTTCGACGTCGTTCATATCAAAGGCGGCTGCATTTTGTTCCTTCAGCAGCTTTCCTTGCAGCAGACAGGAGTCCTGTTCTCCGATTTGCGGTGCCACCGTGCAGATACCGTCCAGAAGCACCTTGCTCTGGATACAGAACGAGTTGTCCTCCCAGCACCGGACACGCAGTGCATCCGCTGTTTCCTCCTCAGCCGCCAGCACCACCAGCTTTTTGCTCTGCAGGTGGATGCCCAGCGATACGAACGCCGGATCTCCCATGGCTTTCAGCGTTGTGCGGTGGATGTAGATACGGTTATACTTGGCACTGATGCGCAAGCCAAGCTCGTTGTCCTGTTTCATAAGGAATCACCCATACTTCCCTGCTGCGGCGGTTGTGCCTGCGGATGCACCTCAGTTTTCTTCCCGTTTACCGTAATGACCGTGTAGTTATCAAAGGTCTTGACTGCCAGAGAACGGCGGCTCTCGGAATAGGTGGGACCAAACCTGCCGCTCCACTGTTCCGCAAAGACGGATTGGCGGCTGCTGACCTTCTTGCCGTCCCGGTTGACCACCTTGGGAAAGCATTCGCTGGACGTGAGGTCAAAGGCGATCAGGGCTTTTCCATTGGCCTGCACCATCTTACCCAGCACCTTATACCGATAATCCGGATTCCAGTCCATGATCTCACACAGAGTCAGGACAAAAAGCTCTCCTGTCCGCTGAGAGGGATACCGCTTTCCGTCTTTCGTCCGGCCCCAGCGGTATCCGGTAATCTCAATTTCATCGCATGGTTTGAGCAGGAGCTTCTTCTCTTTTCGGTTAACAAGGATCTGCACATACTCCACATCCGGCATCAGACGAACGCAGGCGGTGTTCACGCCAATCTTGTCCACATTCACCGTCAAGGCCGGTTCCTTGATGTGGGCAAAAAACTCCGGGCGGACGATTTCATATTCCCCAAGGTCGATTTCCTCCCCGGTCATGGTCATCTGCGCTGCGCTCCGTGTCACCGCAGCAACATCCGGCAGCAGGCTCATCTGTGCATTCTCTTCCATCATTTCTGTACGTCCTCCTCAAACAGCTCTCCCAGTTCTTCCTGAATGAAACTGCGTAATTCTTCATACGATGTGACCTGAAGTTCCGTTCCGGTGCTGACCATCTGTCCTGCAAGCCGGGTCTGCCACTCCTGCCGGGTCAGATTCCGAAGCTCGGTCATGCTCTTTTCTACATAGTACCCATTGCCGACACCCTGCCCGAAGTCCCCCACGACACCACGGATGCGTTTGCCCTGCCGGCAGATATTTTGCCCTGTGGCATCCTCCACGGCGACCTCATTATCTTTAATGTACACACTGGCGTTGGTTCCTGCATAGATGCAGGCGGCATCCTGCCCATCTCTGTAGATACGACCATAGAGCTTATAGTTGTTGTCCTGCTCCCAGCCGAAAATCTGATAGAGGGTCTGTATATAGGCCTTGGCGGCTACCGAACGGGAACTGCGGTATCCGCGGGTACCGTTTGCCCACTGGATGGCACAGCGGTTCTCCTTGGCGGTGGGTCGCACGGCGATTTCCTTCCGCAGCGGATGCACCAGCAGTTCCACATAATTATCTTTCAGATCCATTTCCCGGATGCCTGCCACACTGAAAGCAATGCTATCCTTGTGAAGCATGATGGCAGGGACGCTCTGGTCGCTGAACAGCTTGAAGTCTGCCACCTCATATCCGGTCAGATCGAAGGAGCCCTCCCGCGCCTCCAACCGTCTCTCATCTTCCGGGCTGCTGTCCACGCTCCTGCAAGCGGCGATATAGTCATCTTTAGTGAAGCTGCCCCACTTGGGATGGACGATGACAAACCCTTTCAGCAGACCGTCCGGGATGACCTGCAGTTCCGGCAGCAGGGATGTACCGCCGAATCTGGCATTGTTCATGATGCGTTGGACTGCCAGAAAGTCGTTCCGATCGATGATGGCTTCATGGTCATCCTGATAATGGCTCTGGGGCTTTTCTCCCCGGTTCTTGAAGGACTTCTGGTCGTGGACATCCGCTGCGAACTTGGTGAACCGCTTACGGGTCAACACATCTCCGCAGTAGCGCTCGTTCCTCATACTGGCTGCCACGCCGGAGGCCGTCCACTTCAGATTGCCTCGATACGTCCGCTTGCTGAGCTTCGTGAGAGTGTCTGCAATCTGCTGGGTGGAATATCCGTACAGGTACATATAGAACATGAGCTTGGGGATCTTGTAGGTCTCCGGGTTGACGACGAGCTTGCCGTCCTCGTTCTTCACAAAACCCAGCAGCTCCGGAGTCAGAGGCAGACCGTGATCCAGCCGCATCCGCAGGGAGGTTTCCATGCTCCGGCTGCGGGTACGGGATTCCTGCTCCGCAATGGTGGCCTGAAAGGACAGAGCCATGTGAGAATCATCGTTCAGGGAGTAGATTGCTTCCGACTCAAACAGCACGCCGATCTTCTTCTCAGACAGCTTGCGGATGATGCTCAGGCAGTCCACCACATTACGGGCAAAGCGAGAGATATTCTTTACAATGATCAGGTCGATTTTTCCGGCATCCGCATCTGCCAGCATCTCATTAAACCCATCCCGATGCTGCATGGTGGTGCCGGATTTTCCTTCGTCTGCATAGATCTTCACCAGCACCCACTGAGGATGCTGTGCCACCAGTTCCTCGTAATACTTCTGCTGCAGCTCAAAGGATGTGGTTTGCATGGGGTTGTCCGTGGAGACACGGGCGTAGATGGCGACACGCTGATACTGGTCGGCCTTCACATGGTCGTTCTGCTCTTTCGCCGGAATGTACTCATACTTATCCGGATCAATGGATGCCTGTGTGATGCGCTGCCGAACCCGATTCTGCTTTTGGGCATTGGTCAGTTCTGTCTTTTCCACTTGCTTCACTCCATTGCATCCGTTTCTTCGACAAGGCTCAGCTGCTCTGCCTGTTCCTGCATGGCAGGCTTCGGCAGGGTCGAAATCATCGGCTCGTCCAGTTCATCTGCCGGGAGAGTCTGCCAGCCCTCCGGCAATAGACCCATATCCCGCAGATCAGGCTGGTAATACGATGCCAGTGTAAAAATATCTTCGGAAATAAAGTAGATCCCCACAGGATGGTCCTGTGCCGCCAGCATCCGGGCCATAAAGGACATCTCTTTCCAATCACTGGACACATTGCTGACCTTCTGCGTCACGATGAGGTCTACCTTGCCAGTTAAGCAATCTTCCAGCAGACGACACCACTCTTTCGAGTACTCCATATGCGGGGCAGTCATTCCCTTATCCACATAGAAATCCACCAGCGTCCACTGCGGACACAGGGCAATATCGTCCATATACTGCTGGATATGCTTTTCCAGATAGTTCTCATGCCGGGTCTGATTGAAATAGCGGATGTACACCCCAATTTTATACGGCGTATATGGCATGGGATATTCATGCGGGATGCTGTCCAGCCACAGGCGGTGACGGGCAAGAACAGCTTTCCTGGGGTTTTCCTTGATATGACGGCGCAGCACATTGGAGCCGCTTTGCGCAAGGGCAGGTTCCTGTGGAGCTGACTCGGCAAGCCGTGTTTCTATGTTTGTCGCCTGATCCATATGTACTGCCTCCTGATGCGCTGAAAATGCACAAAACGATACCTATTTATTATCCAATCTAATTGTACCGCCGAGAAAAATGAACCTCAACGCACTCCATGTACCATTAAGGAACATCCTGCCGTTTTTCAGGAATTATTTCTTGATAAGGGCGGTAAAGGCGTTGACTGCATTGCTCACACTCTCCAATTCATGATCATTCATGTTCAGAAGCATCTCCCGTTCCAGATCCCGAAAAGCACGGCCAACCTTCTCCTCCGCATCTGTACGAGCGCGAACCTGACTCTCCTCTTTCTGTTTCACTTCCAAAAGTGTCAGTCGAGGAAGCTGCAAGGCGCGCTCGATTTTTTCCACCGTTGCCACAGTAGGCACACACTGGTTTCGCTCGATTCTTCCGATTTGGGCGCGAGTCACTCCCACACGCCATGCCAGTTCATCCTGCGTCCAGCCATTGCGCTGCCGATATTCCTGAATGATACTTCCAAAGCTCTTGTTCCTTCTGGTTCGTACCACCAGCTTTTCATCTGAATTCATGCTCAATCTTCCCTTCTGTTTTTTATCTATTTCAAGACTGCTCAAGACAGCCCAAAACCTCTCATTATTTTTCATGCCTATCTAGCCATGTATGCTAAATACCAACTTATGCTCGCAAACCCGTTTTTTAAATAATTTTAGATTTTCTTGAGCACACGCCAATCCGAAGAAATACTGGGTACAAATAACTCGCGCCAAAAGTTCCCAGCTTTTTGGGGCCGCTCACACCGCCCTCTGACTCCTGAATCGTTCTTGCCTGATGGAATGCTTTCATCACAGTGGCCTTGGTCACACTCTTCGCTTTGCGATTAAAGAAAACTTCGCCGCCTTCTACGGTGTACTTCAAGGGCAACCCCTTCTCTGTCGCAAAAGGATAACCGGCATACGCCACTATGGCATCCCACAAACACTCCTCCGCACTCGGCGAATTGATTTCCCGCATAAGTCGCTCACAGACAGCAATTCTTCTCCGATAGACTCGTCTACGCTCGGCATTCAGTGGTAACTCAGGCAAATTGTAGTTTCCTTTTGTATATGGCAGATAGCCATGTACAGAAGCTCTTTTCAGCCCCGTCTGATCCATAATCTCTTGGATCGTACACCCTTGTTCGTACAGTTCTTGTACTTTTCGGCTGAGTTTCGTACTATAATATCCGGTAGTGACCAGTATCTTCCGAACCGTCAGAGGGGTCGTATTCAATGCCTTTGCGATCTCCCGAATGCTTGGCGCTTCTTCTGAGCGTTCCACACGGTCATCAAAGGGTTCACCGAAAAGATCGATTACCTTCTGCTGCAGCGCATCGATTTCTTTCTCACGGTCATAATCAGGCTTTTTCTTCGGTCGGCCGCGCTTCGCTTTTACGGTGTCAGTCGATTCACACAGTGCATCTTCCGACATCGGGCGCTTCGGGCCGAAGTCGTTCATTGGGTTTTAGCTTTTCAAACCGTCCTTTCCTAGTCTAGTTTTTTTGTTCACACTCCATTTCAAAGTTGTTCTTATGCTTTTGCCGGAGAGTGCGTACACGCTCCGTTGTCTGCCATCCGCCACGTAGAGGCAGCATATTAGGATGGCGTAGCCATGCGTTGAGCATAGCTAATTTTCAAATTCTGCTGGACGCAGTTCACCCCATTTCAGTTCACTCATTAATCCCGATGAACCACTTTTCCAATAAATTTTTTCGTTATGTCCTTCCCTAAATACTCCTTACTCCTCGCATTCCGTACCTGCTGATTCACAATCATTTTTCCCGTACCAAGGTCATACTCTCTCACACGGTTATTATACACAAAGGCAATATTATCCCTCTCCAGATATACATGGTTAAGCCTTCGGTTTATAAGACTTTGATGAGGGAAGCTCTCCAATACTGCAACGAACAACCAATCCTTTTCTTGTCGTTTGAAAAGACACATATTTCCGATTAGATCATCTAATATCACCAATATATACCCAGAAAGAATAACTACATTTTTTACATAATTAGGAAGAATAGCTTCAAACGTATCATCAATCATCAAATCATACGTTTGTCTTATTGTAACTCTTATTCCCTCATCTTGGAAAACTCTTGGTTTCACATCTTTCCGGGGCAATGGAGATTCATTGTTGACTTCTCGTGGTTTTGTCCAAATGCCATCTGTTCGAAAGACACTGTAATTCTTTATTTTCAGTTTCTTGACCAGTTTAGTCATGTTTCGAAGATCGTTCAGACCGTAAATCCCAAAAAACCAGTGCGCCTTCTCTGCTTTTTTCTTTACCTCAGCAAAGTAGTCCCAATCAACTGGTGAAATTGAATGTCCAATCACCACAATCTGCTCAACACACCCCAAACCGTCAAAGAAACCTTGATGTTTTTTTATAATCTCCTGACTATCCTTGGTCAAATCTTCATCATACTGTCCGACCAAATCAAGCACATTGTCTCGTGCAACATCAATCACAGCCTGACGATACGTTCGCGGCTTTCTACCCCGCTCATATAAATCTTCTGTCGCCCCCGGCCTATGCCCAAGGATTAGTTTTCCCTTTCTTTTTCTGCTTCCATGAATATAACAGACATTCTTAATGCCATACAGTGTTTCAACAAATTCTGTATAGTTAAAATCAAGGACTTTCCCCTGCGGATCAATCAGTCCGGTCAGCGGTCGTTCATCAGTTCCAACCTCAAGGTGCTCAATCCATCTTCGGAACGTTGGCTGGAGATTACTAACCAAATTAAAAATCGGTGCTGCCGCAGCCTCCACAGCCATATAAAACTCCGCCGCTCCACCATCTTTATCATCATAGGCGGCTTCGGCGGCCAGCATATCACGATCCTCGCAAGGATAGGTGCTGGCT
>OLND01000999.1_pt1 | contig 31713 bp, 19 predicted proteins | sample 1672031 | NCBI WGS metagenome assembly OLND01 (sample SAMEA3136638, study PRJEB25190) | human gut metagenome | biome: human gut; feature: human-associated habitat; material: faeces | place: Austria | collected 2013 | reverse complement strand
GCGGCGACGTGGGCTTCGGCAAGACCGAGGTGGCGATCCGCGCGGCGTTCAAGGCCGCCGTCGACGGCAAGCAGGTCGCCGTGCTGGTTCCGACGACGATCCTCGCCTTGCAGCACTACCGCTCGTTCACCGAGCGTCTGCGCGATTTCCCGGTGAGGGTGGAGTACATCAACCGCACCAAATCCACGAAGGAGGTCAGCCAGATCCGTGAGGATCTCGCCTCGGGGAAGATCGACATCCTGATCGGCACGCACAAGATGCTGGGCAAGCAGATCGTGTTCCGCGACCTGGGGTTGCTGATCATCGACGAGGAGCAGAAATTCGGCGTCGCCGCCAAGGAAAAGCTCACCGAGATGAGCGTTTCGGTCGATACGCTGACGCTCACCGCCACGCCGATTCCGCGCACGCTGCAATTCTCGCTGATGGGTTCGCGGGACTTGTCCGTCATTTCGACCCCGCCGCCCAACCGCCAGCCGATTCTCACCGAGTCGCACGTATTCTCGGAGGAGATCATCCGCGACGCCGTCGAGGCGGAACTCGCCCGCGGCGGCCAGGTCTATTTCGTCCACAACCGCGTCGAGGACCTGCCGGCCCTCCAAGGGCTGATCACGCGCCTCTGCCCGAAGGCCCGCGTGGCCGTCGGACACGGCAAGATGCCGGCCGAGCAGCTGGAGAAACTCATCATGGACTTCATCTACGGGGAATTCGACGTGCTGGTGTCGACGACCATCGTCGAGAACGGCATCGACATTCCCAACGCCAATACGATCATCGTCGACAACGCCCAGAACTTCGGTTTGAGCGACCTGCACCAGCTGCGCGGCCGCGTGGGGCGTTCGAACCAGAAGGGCTACTGCTACCTGCTTTCGCCGCCCGACGAGCTGCTGTCGTCCGACGCGCGGCGGCGTCTGCGGGCCATCGAGGAGTTTTCCGACCTGGGTTCGGGGTTCAACATCGCCATGCAGGACCTCGACATTCGCGGCGCGGGCAACCTGCTGGGTGCCGAGCAGAGCGGGTTTATCGCCGACATCGGTTTCGAGACCTACCAGAAGATCATGAACGAGGCGATCGCCGAGCTGCGGGCCGAAGGCTTGCAGGTGGCGGGTCTGGGTGCCGCCGAGCAGGATGTCGTGGAGCAGATGCATTATGTGGATGACGCGCACATCGAAATAGAGGTCGAGGCCGGGCTGCCCGATGCCTACGTGGCACAGCAGGCCGAACGCCTGAAGCTCTACCGCGAGCTCGACTCGACCAAGGACGAAGCCGCGTTGCAGGCCTTCGAGAGCCGCCTGGCAGACCGTTTCGGCCCCCTGCCGCGCGAAGCGCAGGAACTGCTCAACGTCGTGCGCCTGCGCTGGGAGGCGATCCGCCTCGGCATCGAGCGGGTGAAGGTCAAGAACGGGCTGATGATCCTCCACTTCGTCGGCGAGCAGAACTCGCCCTATTACAAAAGCGATACCTTTATGGAGTTGCTCCGCAAGGTCACGCAAAATCCCGCCAGATTTGTGCTCAAACAGCACAATAATCGTCTGGCGATGACCGTTAGGAATGTCAAAGACATTGAGGACGGGTATAAAACACTGCAACAGCTTTGAATTTAGTCGTAGATTTCGGGAACACCCTGGTAAAACTCGCGGTTTTCGACAAGGGGGAGCTTGTCGCGCAGCGCTGCATGGAGCGGTTGCACCCGTCGGTGCTCGAAGAACTGCTCTCCGAATGGCCCGTGCGCCGCGCCGTGGTGGCGTCGACGCGCGGCGAGGTCGATGACGTGGCGGCGATGCTCCGCCGGCGGGTGGATTATCTGCTGGAGTTCACCTCCCAGACCTCCGTGCCCATCGGCAACGCGTACCTTACGCCCGAGACGCTGGGGCGCGACAGGCTGGCCGCAGCCGTCGGTGCGACGGTGCTCTATCCGGGTGAGAACGTGCTGATCGTCGATTTCGGTACGGCGGTGACCATAGACCTGGTGACGGCCGACAATACGTTCCGGGGCGGCTGCATCTCCCCGGGCGTGACGATGCGTTTCAGGGCGCTGCATGACTATACGGCCAAGCTGCCGCTGTGTGCCGCGACCGGGGGCGAAGGGCTCTCGGGGCTTACGACCGAAGAGGCCATCGAACTGGGCGTGATGAACGGGATCGCCTTCGAAATAGAAGGTTACGTCACCCGCATGCGGGAGAAAATCGACGGCTTGCGCGTAATTTTTACCGGTGGGGATGCAAAATTCTTTGTTAAACGAATTAAAAATACGATATTTGCAAATTGTAATCTGGTCTTTTGCGGATTGAATAGAATTTTAGAGCACAATGCAAGTGAAGAACACCTTGATTAAGCTGGTTGTCGCGGCAGCCGTGATGCTTCCTTATGCCGTATCGGCCCAGACAAGCAGTATTAACGCATTCTCTCCCTATACGATGTACGGCATCGGCGAGATCAATACGCCCGGTACGACGCAGATGCGCTCGATGGGCGGCGTCGGGGTGGCCATGGGCACTCCGGGCAAAATCAATCTGCTCAACCCTGCAGCGTACAGCACCATCCCGCAAAAGAGTTTCCTCTTCAGTTTCGGCCTCGAGGGACAGAATTACTACAATTCGCAGAAGGTGGACAATGTGTCCAAAAACACGGCCTATAATACGTTCAATTTCCACGATATCGCGTTCCAGATGCCGGTCGCCAAGAAACTCGGCCTCGGGTTCAGCCTCACGCCGTACAGTTCGGTGGGCTACCGTACCAAGTATACGCAGGATTTCGACCCGAACGATCCGGTTTGGGGCAATGTGGGACGCGTGCAGTACGTCTATCAGGGCGAAGGCGACGTGACGGAGGTCAAGGTCGGCCTGGGCTGGGAGATTTTCAAGAATTTCTCGTTGGGTGTCGCGGCGCAGTATTACTGGGGCGACATCGACCGCAGCTTCGTGATGACCCCGACGCCGATCACGGGCGACGGAACCTTCTCGTCGACGGTCGGCAGCGACAATTACAGCATTTCGAGCATCAAAGGACAGGTCGGTGTCCTCTGGAAGGCTATCATGAACCAGAAACGCATGCTGACGTTCGGTGCTACGTACGATTTCGGCGGCAACCTGAATCCCGATGTGACCTCGCGCATTTATATCGGCGACCTGTACAACTCCACCGTGAAGGGCGATACGACCCACCTGGCGCTTGCTTTGCCGCGTCAGCTTTCGGTGGGGGCTTATTATATGACCTCGAAATGGACGCTTGGGCTTGACTACGTCTATCAGAACTGGACCGGCGGCAATAAGGCGACCGAAATGACCGGGGTCAGCGGCCCGGACAAATCTGCATACGAAGTGGCCTATACCAATACGAGCATGGTGAAAGTGGGCGTGGAGTATACGCCGAACTATTACGACGTGCGCAGGTTCATGAAACGCTGGGCCTACCGGGCGGGTTTCCGTTACGGAACCTACAACCAGACCTACGACGGCAATAAAATCGGAGAATACGCCGTTACGTTGGGTGTAGGGGTGCCTGTGAAGTTCCTCGGCAGTTCGACCATCGACGTGGGCGTGGAATACGGACGTCGCGGCTATAACCTTTCCGAGCGTCTGGGACTGGTGCGGCAGCAGTATTTCAAATTCTCGGTCGGATTCTCGCTCTTTGCGGGTGCCGAGAACGGGGAATACTGGTTCCGCAGGCCGAAATACGATTAGTTTTTGAGCCGGAAAATTGCACGTCCGAGGAATTAGTAGTAACTTGCGACCCCGACACGGAGGTAGTTTAACTGACGAAAACAATTATAAGTATAAGAAATACAAAAATTAATCTCTGACCGATGAAAAACGTAAAATTTCTGCTTTCTGCCGCTTTGGTGTTTTTGGCTTCGGCGGCTTTGGCTCAGGATTTCAGTGCCCCGCAATATGCGAAATGGGGCGCTACTCCCGAAGAGCGTGAACAGAACATTCTGAACAGTAATTTCCTGAAAGAATCGTGCGACAACCGTGACTACGATGCCGCTGCACACTACCTCAAGGGGCTTATCGACAAGATACCCGATGCAGCGGAGTCGATCTACCAGCGCGGTGCCGTCGTGTATAAGAACAAGATCAACCGTGCCAAGAGCGTGGCGGAGAAGAACATGTTCATCGACTCGCTGATGCTGATGTACGATATGCGTGCCCAGTATTTCGGCGATAACGTCAAGCCCGGCAAGACGGCCTTTATCCTCGACCAGAAGGCGCGCGAGTTCCTGCGCTACAAACCCAACGACCGCAAGGGCATCCGCGAGGCATTCCGCGCGGCAATCGCGCAGGGCGGCGACAGCACCGACCCCGAAACCGTGGTGGCCTATTTCTCGAACCTCTGCGAGGATTATAAGAATACCGACGAGGTGATGCCCGATGAGATCATCGCCGAGTACGACCGCCTGACCCCGTTCTTCGAGAAGAACCCCGAGGCCGGCGATTACAAGTCGCAGTTCGACGCGGCTTTCGGCCTGAGCGGCGCGGCCAGCTGCGAGAACCTCGAAAATCTGTTCCGCGGCAAGCTGGAGGCTGCTCCCGACGATGAGGCGTTGCTGGCGCAGGCCGTAGCCCTGATGTCGCGTGCCAAGTGCGACGGCGATTTCTATTTCTCGATTGCCGAGAAATACTATACGGTGAAACCTTCGTCCGAAACTGCGATGTTCCTTGCGCAGGCCTTCCAGAGCAAGGGCGACTATACGAAGGCCATGAAATACCTCAATGAAGCGCTTGCCGTCGAGACGGATCCCGCTGAGCGTCAGCTGCTGCTGGTGCGCATGGCGCTGGTAGGTTTGGTTTCCAACGACATCCAGGGCGCCGCATCGGCTGCCCGTCAGGCCCGCGATCTGAACCCCGAGGACGGTGTGCCGTATTTCGTACTGGCCCAGTGCTACGGCATTTCGGCAGCTCATTGTGAAGGTTTCGCCGGGCCGGCTACCTTCTGGGCAGCCTACGACACGATGGCTAAGGCCGTCGAGCTGCTGCCGAGCGATTCGGAATACCGCGAACCTGCCAAAACCTCGATGAACGCATTCCGCAGCCGTTTCCCGACTTCGGAGGAGTGCTTCTTCAACGAGTTGCAGGAAGGCGCACGCTATACCGTCAACTGCGGTACGGCTGCCGGTGTGTCGACTACTGTGCGTCCCCGCTAATTGATGGACAGATTTATCGCAAGATACGTGATGGTAGCACTCTCCGTTGTGGGGAGTGCTATCTTGCTATTCTCTTGCGAGCGTGAAGAAGAACCCGAATCGGAGTCCCGGATAGAGATGATGATGACCGAATACAGCGAAAACCTGTCGGTTGTCATGTCGCAGAACGGCCGCCGTTCGTATCATTTCAAAACCCCGCTGCTCGAAGGTTATTCGCTGGCGCGCGAGCCTTACCGCGAGTTCCCCAAGGGGGTGAAGATGACGACCTATAAGAACGATTCGCTCTCGTCGGTCGATGCCGTGCTGACGGCCAACTATGCGATCCATTACGAGACCCGCGACCTGTGGGAGGCGCAGGGCAACGTCGTCGTCGAGAAATCCGACGGCAAGACCCTCTACACCCAGCAGTTGTTCTGGAATGCGCGGACCAAGAAAATCTATTCGAACGTCGATTCGAAAATCGTGCAGAACGATGGCCGCGACGTGTTCATTGGCGAAGGTTTCGAGTCGGACGAGGAGTTCAAGGACTGGCGCTTCCGCCGTATGAAGGGGCGCATGGAGGTCGAGGTCAAACCTAACGAATCGGACTCTACGGCGGTGGCCGAACCTGCCGGCCGGACTTCGGATTCGCCCCGCCCTGCGACAGACCGGCCTGCCGCTCCGGTTGCGGCGCGGCCCGCGGCACCGCTTTCCGAGGAGCCGCCTTTGGCTGCACCAGCTGTCCGCCCCGACGGGGAGGAGGAGCTCCGCCCGGCCGAACCGGTCGGTGAAATCCAGCCCCTCCGGCGTGCCGTACATGCGGACGAAGCGGGGGAGTAACCCAAAATAAACAGGACGATGCTTACTTCGGTCATACTGATTATCTTAATGCTGTTGTTGTCGGCATTTTTTTCGGGCATGGAGATCGCTTTTACGAGCAAGAACCGCCTGAAGCTGGAGATCGACCGCAAACAGAGCCGCATGTTCGACCATATCGCGGAGATTTTTTCCCGCCACCCCGGGCAGTATATCACCACGATACTGGTGGGCAACAACATTGCCCTGGTCATCTATTCGCTTTACATGTCGTTGCTGCTGCGCGGCATCTTCTATGCGCTGGGGTGGGAAAGCATCGCCCGCAACGGTTCGGTCGCCATCGAAACGGCCGTGTCGACCGTCATCATCATCTTTGCTGCGGAGTTCCTTCCCAAGTCGATCTTCCGCAACAACCCCAATTTCTATTACCGTGCCCTGGCGCCGGTGATCTATTTCTTCTACCTGCTGCTCTATCCGATCGCCCGTCTCACGACGCTCATCTCGCATGGCATCCTGCGCCTGGCGGGGCGCCGTGTCGAGGAACGGGCCGTGTCGCACAGCTTCGGCCGCGACGACCTCGCGGCACTGCTCGATACCAATACGTCGGAACCGCGCCCCGAGCCGGACAACGAGTTCAAACTTTTTCAGAATGCGTTGGATTTCGCCGACCTGCGGGTTCGCGACTGCATGGTGCCGCGTGTGGATGTCGAGGCGGTGGATATCGACGACACGTCGATCGGGCAGCTCACGGCGCGGTTCGTCGATTCGAAATATTCGCGTATTTTCGTCTGGTGCAAGAGTATCGACAACATCGTCGGTTATGTCAATTCGAAGAGTCTGTTCACGCGCCCGGCCAATATCGCCGACGTGATGATGCAGGTCAATTTCGTGCCCGAGACCATGCCGCTGCAGCTGATGTTGCAGAATTTCATCAAGCACCGCAGCAACATCGCCGTGGTGATCGACGAGTTCGGCGGGACGGCAGGCGTCATTTCGCTCGAGGACGTGCTCGAACAGATTTTCGGCGAGATAGAGGACGAACACGACATACCCGACCTTACCGAAAAGCAGGTCGGCCAGGACGAGTATGTCCTCTCCTGCCGGCTGGAGGTGAAATACCTCAATGAAAAATACGGGCTGGGGATCGAAGAAAGCAAGGAATACGATACGCTGGCGGGCTTCATCATCTTCAATTACGACGGGATCCCGACCGCCGGGGAAACGGTTTTCATCGGCGGCCTGCAGTTGCGCATACTGCGTACGACGCGTTCGCGTATCGAGCTGGCGAGGGTCAAGAAATTGTAGGAATTTTTATATATAATAAAGGCCTTTTCCGAATAAATTTTACTACCTTTGACTGCTAATTCGAAACAAACGAATAATTAACGATTTATATGGCAAGTTTAAACACTCTTCGCACCAAGTTCGGCATCGTGCTGTCGATTGTCATCGCAGGCGCCCTCTTGGCTTTCATTCTCTCCCTGAAGACCGAAATGGGCTTCTCGGGTAACGACCCCCGGGTCGGTGTCATCAACGGTAAAAAAATCAACTATTCGGAGTACTACAACCAGTACGAGCAGATCAAGGCGCAGAGCGGCGCCCAGGAGAGCGACGAACAGCAGTCCGCCATGCTCGCCAATGCTGCATGGCAGGCCCTGATCGGCAAGTATGTGCTGGAACCCGGTTTCGACAAGATGGGGCTGCGCGTTACGGAGCCCGAGCGTTTGTCGATGGTCAGCGGCCAGCATCCGTCGCAGGCGTTCTACAACGCCTTCGCCGATTCCCGCACGGGTGAGTACAACGTGGCTGCCGTCGGACAGTTCCTCGCGCAGGCCGAAACGAATGCGCAGGCACAGCAGGCGTGGGCGCAGCTCAACGAGCAGGCCCGCATGGAGCGTGAGATCGCCAAGTACCTCGGCCTGATCAAGGGCGGCGTGTATGTCAATGCACTCGAAGTTGCGAACGGAGTGAATGCGGCCAACAATACCTATTCCGGGAAATGGGCCGGCAAGAAATATTCGGCGGTTCCCGATTCGCTGATCCAGGTGAAGTCCGGCGACATCAAGGCATACTACAACAGCCATAAGGATATGTTCAAGCAGACTCCCTCGCGTACGCTGTCGTATGTCGTGTTCGAGGTTACCCCCACGGACGACGATATGCTCGCTCTCGAAAAGAGCGTTGCCGAGGTGGGCGCACAGTTCGCCGCTACGGAGGAGCTGAAGTCGTTCGTACGTGCCAACCGCAACGGCAAGATCGCCGATTCCTATGTTTCGGCGGCTCAGCTTTCGGAGGACGAGGCCAAGGCACTGCTGGCGGGTGAGACTTACGGCCCCGTGCTGAAGAACAACCAGTGGACGATGGCCCGTGTGCTGGATTCGAAAATGGTGCCCGATACGCTGGGAATCCGCCATATCGTGCTGCCCTATACGCAGGAGGCGCTGGCCGACAGCCTGCTGACGGTAATCAAGGGCGGTGCCGATTTCGCACAGCTCGCCTCGCAGTATTCGGTATACGAAGCTACGGCAGCCAACGGCGGCGAAGTGGGTGTGGTGCCCTTCTCGGCTTTCACGGGCGAATTCGTTGCCGCGCTGGCCAATGCCAAGCGGGGGGACGTGGTGAAGGTCGCTTCGGGCGATGCCATCCAGCTGATGCAGGTGTACCGTGCCGACAAACCTTCGAAGCACATGCAGGTGGCGACGATCACCTATCCCGTCGAGGCTTCGGCTGCGACGCGCCGCAATGCCCACAACCTGGCCGGCACTTTCTCGGTGAATGCCAAGGGCTCGGTCGAGGCGTTCAACAACGCCGCTTCGGAAGCGGCCGTTACTCCTCGTGTCGCCTCGCTGGCGCAGGGCGAGCGTACGATCCGCGGCCTGGAGGATTCGCGTGAGGTTGCCCGCTGGGCTTACGGTGCCGAGACGGGCGATCTTTCGGAAATCTTCACCGTCGGAAACGACTATGTGGTCGCTACGCTGACCGAGATCGATGACAACGAGTATACCCCGATCGACAAGGTGGCTGCGCAGGTTCGCGCCCAGGTTCTCCGGGACAAGAAATACGATTACATCACCAAGCAGATCGCCGGTACGACGCTCGACGAGCAGGCTGCCAGCCTCGGTTCCGAGGTCGCCGATTTCGACGGCGTGACTTTCGGTGCCTTCTACGTGAACGGCCCGGGTGTCGAGCCCCGTCTGGTAGGCGCCATCGCTTCGACGACCGAGAAAGGCGTCCTGTCGGCTCCGGTGAAGGGCATGTCGGGGGTTTATGTTTTCCAGGTGGATGACATCCAGACTTCGGACAAGCAGACTGCCGAGGGCGAGAGGGTGCGTGCGCAGGCCATGGCCGAGAGCATGGCGCAGCAATTCTCGGTGCAGGCCATCCAGCAGATGGCCAACATCCAGGATCTGCGCGGCGAATATTTCTAAGCCTCGGATAAAAAATACGATATAGTTTTGAACGCCGGAATATTCCGGCGTTCTTTTTGTTATTTTTGCGTATATTTAGAAGTCGTATCAAAACATATCGCATACAATTATGAATAATTTTGTTTATCACAATCCGACGAAACTGGTTTTCGGCAAAGGGCAGATCGCTCAGCTCGCAAAGCTGATTCCTGCCGGCAAGAAGATCATGATTACCTGCGGCGGTGGCAGCGTGCGCCGCAACGGCATTTACGACCAAGTCGTCAAGGCCCTCGAAGGCCGTGACTGGGTCGAATTCTGGGGCATCGAGCCCAACCCGTCGGTCGAGACCGTCCGCGAGGCCATCGCATTGGGGCGTGAGCACGGCTCGGAGTTCCTGCTTGCCGTGGGCGGCGGGTCGGTCATCGACGGTACGAAGCTGATCGCTGCGGGGCTGCTTTATGACGGCGACCCGTGGGAGATCGTCCTGAAAGGGCAGGCGGATAAAACCGTTCCCCTCGGGACGGTGCTCACGATGTCGGCGACGGGATCGGAAATGAACAACGGCTCGGTGATCTCGTGCCAGGAAACGAAGGAGAAATTCCCGTTCAACGGCGACTATCCGCTCTTTTCGATCCTCGATCCCGAGGCATTGTTCTCTTTGCCGCAGAAGCAGATCGCCTACGGCCTGGCCGACACCTACGTGCATGTGCTGGAGCAGTATATGACCACGCCCGGGCAGTCGCGCCTGATGGATCGTTGGGCCGAAGGCATTCTGCATACCGTGATCGAGATCGCACCCCGGATTCGTGAGAACCAGCACGATTATGCCGTGATGTCGGAGTATATGCTTGCGGCGACCCTGGCGCTGAACGACATGATCCGCATGGGAGTGGCGCAGGACTGGGCGACGCATATGATCGGGCATGAGCTGACCGCACTGCACGGGCTGACGCACGGTGCGACGCTCGCCATTGTCATCAACGGTACGTTGCGCGTGCTGCGCGAGCAGAAGCGCGGCAAACTCCTGCAATACGGCGAGCGTATCTGGGGTATCACCGGCGGTTCCGACGAGGAGCGTATCGAGCGGACGATTGCGGCCAACGAGGAGTTCTTCCGTTCCCTGGGGCTTTCGACGCATCTTTCGCAGGAGGGTATCGGCGAGGCTACGATCGCCGAAATCGAACGCCGCTTCAACGCTGCGGGCAGCAGGTTCGGCGAGGCGCACAATGTCGACGGGGCGATGGCGCGCAGGATTCTGGAAGCCTGCCTGTAACTTGTCCCCGAGACCATCTGTATCCATGAAAAAATCCCCGCCGAGATGTCTCGGCGGGGATTACCGTATTCTGTCGAACCGTTATTCGGCGAGCAGGATTTCGAGAATCTTGATGGCGGCCGTGGCGATCGGGGTGCCGGGGCCGAAGATGGCGGCGGCGCCGTCGCGGTACAATTCGTCGTAATCCTGATGGGGGATTACGCCGCCAACGATCACGATGATGTCCTCGCGGCCGAGCTTCTTGAGCTCTGCGATGATCTGCGGCACAAGGGTCAGGTGGCCTGCGGCGAGCGACGAAACGCCCACTACATGCACGTCGTTCTCGACAGCCTGTTTAGCGGCCTCCTCCGGGGTCTGGAACAGCGGCCCCATGTCGACGTCGAAACCGATGTCGGCATAACCCGTGGCTACTACCTTGGCACCGCGGTCGTGGCCGTCCTGGCCGAGTTTCGCGATCATGACACGCGGCTGGCGGCCTTCCTTCTTGGCGAATTCGGCGCACAGCTCCTTGGCACGCTCGAACTGTTTGTCGTTTTTCACTTCTGAACTATATACTCCTGATATTGAACGAATGACGGCTTTGTAGCGGCCTACGACAACCTCGCAGGCGTCGGAAATCTCACCCAGCGAAGCGCGTACCTTGGCGGCCTCGACAGCCAGCTCCAGCAGGTTGCCCTGCTTGGTCTTCACGCACTCGGTGATCGCTGCGAGGGCCTTCTTCACGGCAGCCTCGTCGCGCGAAGCGCGCAGCTCCTTCAGACGCTTGATCTGGCTCTCGCGCACGGCGGTGTTGTCTACGGCCAGGATGTCGATCGGGGCCTCTTTCTCCAGGCGGTATTCGTTGATGCCGATGATCTTCTCCTCGCCGGAGTCGATGCGTGCCTGCTTGCGGGCCGCAGCCTCCTCGATGCGCATCTTCGGAATACCGGTCTCGATAGCCTTGGCCATACCGCCCAGCTTCTCGACCTCCTCGATACGCTCCCAAGCTTTGTGGGCGATCTCGTTGGTGAGCGACTCCACGTAGTAGGAGCCTGCCCACGGGTCGACCTCGCGGCAGATATTGGTTTCCTCCTGGATGTAGATCTGCGTATTACGGGCGATACGTGCCGAGAAGTCGGTCGGCAGGGCGATGGCCTCGTCCAAAGCGTTGGTGTGCAGCGACTGGGTGTGTCCCAGGGCGGCGCCCATGGCCTCGATGGCGGTACGTGCCACGTTGTTGAACGGATCCTGCTCGGTGAGCGACCAGCCCGAGGTCTGCGAGTGGGTGCGCAGCGCCAGCGACTTGGGGTTCTTGGGCTCGAACTGCTTGACGATCTTGGCCCACAGCATACGTGCCGCGCGCATCTTGGCGATCTCCATGAAGTGGTTCATGCCGATTGCCCAGAAGAACGACAGGCGGGGGGCGAAGGCGTCCACCGACATGCCTGCGTTGATACCTGCGCGCAGGTACTCCAGTCCGTCGGCCAGCGTGTAGGCCAGCTCGATGTCGGCCGTGGCGCCTGCCTCCTGCATGTGGTACCCCGAGATCGAGATCGAGTTGAACTTGGGCATGTTCTTCGAGGTGTACTCGAAGATGTCGGCAATGATGCGCATCGAGAACTCGGGGGGATAAATATAGGTGTTACGCACCATGAACTCCTTGAGGATGTCGTTCTGGATCGTACCGGCCAGCTGGTCGAGCGTGCAGCCCTGCTCCAGACCCGTCACAATGTAGAATGCCAGGATGGGCAGCACGGCGCCGTTCATGGTCATCGACACCGACATCTTGTCGAGCGGAATGCCGTTGAACAGTACCTTCATGTCCTCGACCGAGCAGATCGACACGCCGGCTTTGCCCACGTCGCCCACCACGCGCGGGTGGTCGGCGTCGTAGCCGCGGTGCGTAGCAAGGTCGAATGCCACCGACAGACCCTTCTGCCCGGCGGCCAGGTTGCGGCGGTAGAATGCGTTGGACTCCTCGGCGGTCGAGAAACCCGCATACTGGCGGATCGTCCACGGGCGCATCACGTACATCGTTGAGTAGGGGCCGCGCAGGAACGGGGCGATACCTGCCGCATAGTTCAGGTGCTCCATGCCTTCGAGGTCTTGGGCCGTATAGGCGCCCTTGACGGGAATACCCTCGGCCGTCAGCCACGGCTCGACCTGTCCGCAGCCTTTCGAGGCGCAGCAACTTTTCTGCTGGCCTGCGTCGTATGTCAGTTCTGAAAATTTAGCTCTCATGATTAGATTCCCATCTCTTTAAGGTAGAACTTAAGTGTTTCCAAGACGTTGGACTTCACGTTTATAAAGTTCGTGATGCCCTGCGCTTCCAGTTCGGGTGCGCAGGCCGGTGCCCCGGCAACCACCAGGATCGCCTTGCCGCCGAGCAGCTCCTTGACTTTCGGGGCTGCCTCCGCATAGTCGTCGTCGCTTGCGCAGACCACGACGATCTGCGCCTTGGATTCGAGTGCGGCCTTCGCGCCCTCTTCGATCGACTTGAAATAAGTGTTGTCGATCACCTTGATGCCGGCGCATGCGAAGAAATTGCACGAGAACTGCGAGCGGGCGCGGGCCATGCCCAGGTTGCCGCACGTCAGCATGAATGCCTTGGGCTCCTTGCCGCTGCGATCCACCTGCAGGCGCATCTCTTCGAACGCCATGGCGCCGCGGTAGGGGACGAGTACATTGCCCTCGGCCTGCTTGCGCGTAACGGACTCGGCGGTGATCTCCTTGCCGGCGACCTCCGTAAAGTTGGGATATTGGTTGGCGCCGAGCAGCGTCTGGCGGCGCGTAGCGATGTTCTTGTCCTTGGCTGCGGCCGACGCTTTGATACGCTCGACGATCAGGCCGGCCTTGTAAGCCTCGGTGTAGCCTCCCTTCTCCTCGATTTCGAGGAAAAGCTTCCAGGCTTCGGCTGCGATCGACTGCGTGAGGTTCTCGACATAGTACGAGCCGCCTGCCGGGTCGACGACCTGGTCGAAATGCGACTCGTTCTTGAGCAGCAGCTCGACGTTGCGGGCGATGCGCTTCGAGAACTCGGTCGGGTTTTCGAACGAGGCGTCGAACGGCATCACCTCCAGCGAATGTACGCCGGCGATCGTGGCCGACATGGCCTCGGTCGTGCCGCGCAGCATGTTCACGTAGGGGTCGTAGACGGTCTGGTTCCAGCGCGAGGTCTCGGCGTGTATCTGCATCTTGCAGGCGCAGTTCTTCGCCGGGCCGTAGCCCTTGACGATGTTGGCCCACAGCATGCGTGCTGCGCGGAATTTGGCGATCTCCATGAAATAGTTGGAGCTTACCGAGAACGAGAAGCGCAGTTTGCGTGCGGCCGCGTCGACGTCCAGCCCTGCGTCCGTCAGGCGTACGAGGTAGTCGTGGCCTGCCGAAAGGGTGAATGCCAGCTCTTCGACGATGGTCGAACCCGAGTTGCCGAAGGTCTGTCCCGCAACGGTTACGATGCGCACGTGCTTGTACTCCTTGGTCTTGTGGATCAGCTCGACGATGCGGGCGATGCACTTTTCACCGTTGGGCGAGCAGAAATCGCCTTTCGACGAAAGCCCTTTTACCAGCGGGTCGATGCAGAATGCGATGCGGACATCCTCCTTGGCGATGCCCTCCTTTTCGACTTTCGCCAGGACGAGCTCGGCGACATTGGCCATTTTCTCTCCGCAGAAGGTGATCTCGACAGCCGGAATACAGATGTCCTTGAGCAGCATGTCGAGGTCTGCCGCCGAAAAATCCGCCGACGCGATGCAGAAGCCGAGCGAGTCGACACCTGCGTTGAGGATTTTCAGTGCCTCGGCGTTTGCCTCCTTGGGGCATACGACGCTCACGGTCTGGTGTACGCGCCAGCGGTTGTGCGCGTGCGTACCGCGTACGTAAGGGAACTCGCCTGCCTGCGAGCCCAGGAACTTGATGCCCTCGAGGTTCTCGGCGCGGTAGTAGGGCCGGACGTTGAAACCTTCGCCCGTTTTCCATACCAGCTTGCGCTCGTAATCAGCACCTTTCAGGTCGGCCGTAATCACCTCCTCCCACTTCTCGGTCGGAACCGGCGGGAATTCGGTGAACAGCTTTTCACTTTTGGTATTTGCCATAACTATTTAGAGATTAGTATAAGTGTAGTTTCAAAATTGCACGTAAAGGTACAAAATTATTAGTGATTGAAACAAGAAATTGTTAATAAAATAACACTATATAATTTCTTTTTATAATATAGGTGATTTCGTTTGCTTTCGGCAACCGCCGGAAGAAGTTTTTTAGTTGTGGTGAAATAGTTTAATATTGTTCTTAATAGCCATGGAAATTACGAAAAACTAAAAATGTGAAAATTCGGGGATATGACGAAAATTTAAGGGTGTTTTTCGGAAAATTGCATTGAAATTCGGCGTTTTTATGGAAAAATGCATGTGATTTTTCGGAAAATGCTGAAAAAATAGGGCGTTTTTCGAAAAAATGCCGATTTTGTGAAAACAACGTAACTGAAAAAATATTACATTTGCAAGCGAGATCGATACATACGGCGGCAGGGGTGAAGCCGCGGGTTAGTCAGGTTGGGCGGAGTATGCCGCGAGGCAGTTGCCCTCCGGAATTTTAGGTTAGGTTTTAGTTCAGCAATTATTCGGCTTCCGCCCCTGCGCGTATGTTTTTAATGGAATGCTAATCCAATTCAATTACATCTATGTCATCATTGCTCAGATTCAAGATGGTCGATGCGGCCATAAACCACACCGCCGTCGAGGTGAAGGCTCCCGAAGGACGTCCTTCGGACTATTTCGGGAAACGGGTATTCGGGCGCGCAGCCATGCGCAAGTATTTGAACAAGGCTACTTACGACGCCCTTGTCGATACGATGGAGAACGGTACGCCCCTCACGCGGGAGGTTGCCGACGGTATCGCGGCAGGCATGCGCCAGTGGGCGCTGGAGCACGGTGCCGACCACTATACCCATTGGTTCCAGCCCCTGACGGGAGGTACGGCCGAGAAGCACGATGCGTTTGCCGACCCGGACGGCTTGGGCGGGGTTCTGGAGGAGTTCTCCGGCAAACTGCTCGTCCAGCAGGAGCCCGATGCGTCGTCGTTCCCCAACGGAGGCATCCGCAATACGTTCGAGGCTCGCGGTTATTCGGCCTGGGATCCGACCTCGCCGGCCTTCATCGTCGACACGACGCTCTGTATCCCGACCGTCTTCATCGCCTATACGGGCGAGGCGCTCGATTACAAGGTGCCGCTGCTGCGCTCGATCTCGGCGGTGAACAAGGCCGCGACCGAGGTGTGCCACTATTTCGACAAAAACGTGCAGCGGGTCATCTCGTATCTGGGCTGGGAGCAGGAGTATTTCCTCGTGGACGAAAGCCTCTGGGCCGTACGTCCCGACCTGATGCTCACCGGGCGTACGCTGATGGGGCATGAATCGGCCAAGAACCAGCAGTTGGAAGACCACTATTTCGGTGCGATCCCGACCCGTGTGATGGCCTTCATGAAAGACCTCGAATACGAGTGCCTGAAACTGGGCATCCCCGTCAAAACCCGCCACAACGAGGTGGCGCCCAACCAGTTCGAACTGGCGCCGGTCTACGAGGAGGCCAATCTTGCCAACGACCACAACCAACTGCTGATGACCGTGATGGACAAGATCGCCCGCCGTCACAAGTTCCGGGTGCTGTTGCACGAAAAGCCCTTCAAGGGGATCAACGGTTCGGGCAAACACAACAACTGGTCGCTGGGGACGGATACGGGCGTGAACCTGCTGGGGCCTGGCAAGACCGCTTCGGAGAACCTGCAGTTCATCACCTTCCTGGTGAATGCCATTTCGGCCGTACACAAGCACAACGGCCTGCTCAAGGCGGCGATCATGAGCGCCACGAACGCACACCGCCTGGGAGCTAACGAGGCGCCCCCGGCAATCATCTCGACCTTCCTCGGGACGCAGGTGTCGGCCGTGCTGGACAAACTGGCGGCCAGCAAGGGCGACGACGCGATCCGCTTCGATGCCAAGAACGTGTTCAAGATGAGCGGGATTTCGCATATCCCGACGCTGCTGCTCGACAATACCGACCGTAACCGCACCTCGCCGTTCGCGTTTACGGGCAACCGGTTCGAGTTCCGCGCCGTAGGTTCTTCGGACAACTGTGCCGAGGCGATGATCGTGCTCAATGCGGCGATGGCGCACGAACTGGCCGAGTTCAAGCAGAACGTCGATGCCAAGATCGAGGCCGGCATGAAGAAAGAGAAGGCCATCTACGAGGTGCTCAAACAGATGATCAAGGCCTGCAAGGCCATCCGTTTCGACGGCAACGGCTATTCCGACGAGTGGAAGGCCGAGGCGCGCAAACGCGGCCTGGACTGCGAAACCTCGACGCCGCTGATCTTCGACCGTTACCTCGACAAGCAGACGCTCCGGATGTTCGGCGACACGGGCGTCTTCTCGAAGGTCGAGCTCGAAGCCCGCACCGAGGTGAAGTGGGAGACCTATACCAAGAAAATCCAGATCGAGGGGCGCGTGCTGGGCGATCTGGCGATGAACCATATCGTGCCGATTGCTTCGAAGTACGAGGCATTGCTGCTCGACAAGGTCTACAAGATGTCGCAGATCCCGGGGCTGAACGCTTCGGCCGACATCGAACTCATCAAGAAGATCCAGTACCATACGGCCGAAATACAGCGGCTCACGGCCGGGATGGTCGACGCCCGCAAGGTGGCCAACAGGATCGAGGATCAGCGCGAGAAGGCGATCGCCTACCATGATACCGTAGCCGCATGTTTCGACGAGATCCGCCGCCACATCGACAAGCTGGAGGAGATCGTCGACGACCAGATGTGGCCGCTGCCCAAATACCGCGAGCTGCTTTTCCTGCGCTGATCGCCTCCTTATATAATTGTGTAATGATCCGGGTTTGCCGCTCGGATTATTTTTCGTTATCTTTGTTTTCCGAAGCTGTGAAAAGGGAATGGGGTGGATTAGGGTTCGGAGCCGATTTGGCGGCAGCAAATTTTCCGAAAAGGCGCTGCGCCAGACGGGAAGGAGTGCAGGTTTGAGGAGCAAACCGGCAATGCATTTGCATTGGGACATTGCTATTCCGAATTTTATTGCTTTCTTGCATGATGAACATGTAACCCACTTGTGAATGAAGCGAAAAATAGGCACAGTATTATTGACGGTATGCGTCACCGCAGCAGCATATGCCCAAAGCCCGCCGTCGGCAACAGATCGGACGCGGAATGCAAAAACAGCGGCGCGTATCGAACGTCATCGCCTCGCCTCGAAAGAGAATAATCTCTTTGTGACGGGCGCGTCGGGAATCACGGCGCATAATCAGGTGACTGTCGGCGTGAAGGTGGAGTACAGCCGCCAATTGAAAGGAAATTTTTATTGGGGCGTGGATTTTTCGGCCCGGTGGCATCTGGGGAGTTTGATGAGCTACGATTGGAGCGGCCACGGATCTGACCCTTACCGCAATACGGTTGCGCAGGATATTTATAAACTGGATGCAATGGCCTATTATCGGCTGCCGGTGGTGAAAAGCAGGCTTTTTCTGCGTTTCGGAGCCGGAGTTGGGGCGGGATACCACCGGATACTAAAGCATGTAGACAACGATCTTGACAAGGATAGGGTATTGCCTTTCTTCAATGTCGAATGTGCGTGGATTCTGCGGGTGACGAAGGGGTTTGAACTGAAATTTTCGCCGACGATCCTGTTTGTGCCTTCGGAATTCTCGGTGTCGCCCGTCGAACTCGGTGCGCCGACCGATGTGACGCCCTGGCTTACGGATGCCGGGTTTTCGCTGACGTGCGGCTGGCGGTTCTGATGTATTAGGAAGTAACAATATAGTATGAAAATCATTGCAGACAGCGGATCGACCAAATGCACGTGGCTCGTGACCGACGGCGTGCATACCTCGGAATACCGGACGCGGGGAATCAATGCCGTGCAGCACTCCCCGGAGCAAATACGCGAAGCGCTTGCCGAACTGCCGCCGTGCGGCCCCGTCGAGGCCGTCTATTTCTACGGCGCAGGGTGCGGGGGCACCTTCCCCGAAGCGACGGAGAAGATGGTGCGGGAACTCCGCGCGCATTTCGGCACGGGGCGGATCGAGGCCGAGACCGACCTGCTGGGGGCTGCCCGGGCGTTGTTCGGCCGCGGCGAAGGCGTGGCCTGCATCCTCGGCACGGGCTCCAATTCGTGCTGGTGCCGGGGCGGCGAAATCGTGGAAAACGTCCCGCCGCTGGGGTATGTCCTCGGCGACGAGGGCAGCGGTGCGGCGCTGGGACGCAACCTGGTGAACGGTATTTTCAAAGGGCATATCCCCCTGCGGGAGGAGTTCCTCGCGGCGCATGGGCTGACCTATGAGGAGATCATCCTCCGGGTCTACCGCGAGCCGTATGCCAACCGTTTCCTGGCGTCGTTCGCGCCGTTCGTACATGCGTACCTGGATTGCCCCGAGGTGCGGGCTATGGTGGCGGAAACCTTCGCCGATTTCGCCCAACGCAACCTGAGCCGCTATCCCGTGCATCTGACGGTCGCCTGCATCGGCGGCGTTGCCGCCGCATTCGAGGGGCTGCTGCGCGAGGTGCTCGCACATGGGGGTTACCGGGTCGGCCTGATCGCCGCATCACCTGCCGAAGGACTTATCAAATACCATTATGGAAAATAGAATAACCGAACAGGCTTCGGCCTACGATAATTTACAGCGGATGTCGGTGCACGACATCCTGACGGGCATCAACCGCGAAGACGCACGCGTCCACGAGGCCGTGGCCAAGACCATCCCCGTGATGGAACGGCTCGTGGAGCGGGTCGTCGAACGCATGGAGCGCGGCGGGAGGATGTTTTACATCGGGGCCGGTACGAGCGGGAGGCTGGGTGTGACGGACGCCTCGGAGCTTCCCCCGACCTATGGCGTGCCCTTCGACAGGGTCATCGGCCTGATCGCCGGCGGCGACGGTGCACTGCGGCGTGCCGTGGAGAATGCCGAGGACGATACCGCAGGGGCTTGGCGCGACATGGCGCCCTACCATCCCACGGCGGACGATGTCCTGGTCGGGATCGCCGCGTCGGGTACCACCCCCTATGTGGTCGGCGGCCTGCGCATGGCGCGGGAGCACGGCCTGTTGACCGCCTCCATTACCTGCAATCCCTCGTCGCCCGTGGCGGCCGAGGCGGAATATGCGCTCGAAGCGGTCGTGGGGCCGGAGTTCGTGACGGGGTCGACCCGCATGAAGGCGGGCACGGCACAGAAGCTGATGCTCAACATGCTGTCGACGGCCGTGATGATCCGCCTGGGGCGTGTCGAGGGTAACCGCATGGTCAACATGCAGTTGACGAACGACAAACTCGTGGGGCGCGGCACGCGCATGGTGGCCGAGGCTTCGGGGCTTTCCGAGGCGCAGGCACGGGCGTTGCTGCTGCAATACGGGTCGGTGAAAAAGGCGTTGGAGCATGCACCGAAGCCTGAGTGAGTATATCGCCCTGCTGGAGCGCGAGGGCGAACTCGTCCGCATAGCGGCTCCGGTGTCGCCGGTGGAGGAGATCGCCGAGATAACCGACCGGGTTTCGAAAATGCCCGGCGGCGGCAAGGCGTTGCTGTTCGAAAATACCGGCACGGATTTTCCCGTGCTGACCAACATGTTCGGTTCCGCACGCCGCATGGCGCTGGCGCTGGGTGTCGGGTCGCTCGGCGAACTCTCGGAACGGGTCGACGGATTGCTGCGGCAGGCCATGGCGCCGCGCCCGTCGTTCGCGGACAAGTTGCGGGCGTTGCCGCTGCTGGCCGGGATGTCCCGCTGGTTTCCGCGTACGGTGTCGGGGCGGGGCGAATGCCAGCAGGTCGTGCAGACGGGTGCTGAGGCGTCGCTCGCGGCGCTTCCGATCCTGAAGTGCTGGCCGGCCGACGGCGGGCGTTTCGTAACCCTGCCGATGGTGAACACGGTCGATCCCCAGACGGGCGTGCGCAACGTCGGCATGTACCGCATGCAGGTCTTCGACGACCATACGACGGGCATGCACTGGCATATCCACAAGACGGGGGCCCGGCATTACGATGCCTGGAAACGCTCGGGGCGGCGGATGCCCGTGTCGGTGGCGCTGGGCGGCGATCCGGCCTATACTTATGCCGCGACGGCGCCGATGCCCGACAACATGGACGAATACCTGCTGGCAGGGTTCCTGCGCCGGCGCCCGGTGAAACTGGTGAAATGTATCACCAACGATATTTATGTTCCGGCCGACTGCGATTTCGTGATCGAAGGGTATGTCGATCCGTCGGAGCCGAAGACGGTGGAAGGGCCTTTCGGCGACCATACGGGTTTTTACTCGCTGACCGATGAATATCCCCGCTTCCATGTGACGGCCGTCACGCGGCGGCGCGATGCCGTTTATCCTGCGACGCTGGTGGGCATTCCTCCGCAGGAGGACGCCTATATCGCCAAAGCCACCGAGAAAATTTTCCTGGCACCGATCCGGCTGGCCGTACAGCCCGAAGTGAAAGAGCTGACGATGCCTGTTTCCGGTACGGCGCACAATTTGGCCGTGGTGTCGATCGACAGACGCTACCGGGGGCAAGCCCATAAAGTAGCGCAGGGACTTTGGGGGGCTGGGCAGATGATGTTCAATAAATACCTCGTCATTATGGGCGAGGATTGCGACGTGCATGATCCGGACCGGTTGGCCGCCTTGTTGCGCCGGGCCGAGTTTCCGCGCGATTTGATTGTAAGCGAGGGAGTTTACGACGTACTCGACCATGCGACCGCGACGCCCGGGTTCGGCGGTAAACTGGCGTTCGACCTGACGGAGATCGATCCGTCCGCTTCGGCGGAGGCCGTTCGGCTTCCGGAGCGGTTCGAGCTGACGCCCGGTCTGGTCGAGGTCGCGGACGGACTTGCCGGGAAGTGGGGAGCCTTGCTGCTCTTTGCCGACGATGCGGTGGAACAGAAGCCGGATCTGACCGCTTTCCTTGCCCGAAATCCGTGCCGGGGGATTCGCTATGTCTTTCTTTTCGACGGACACGCCCGGACGCTGCGCCCGGACGAGCTGCTGTGGCTCGCTGCGGCCAATACCGATCCCCGGCGGGATGTGGAGTGCCGCGACGGTGTGCTGTGCGCGGATGCCCGGAGCAAGCGGCCATGCATTGCGGGCAACCCTTCGCGTTTTCCCAATGTGGTGACTTCGCTGCCCGAGGTCGTTCGGAAGGTGGACGAACGTTGGGCGGAGTATGGTTTGGGTGAGCGGCTCGAATCGCCTTCTGACCGTTACCGGGCGTTGTTGTTGTCCGACAAAGCTGCGTGGTAGAGGATGGCCGGATTTTTCCAGATGCGTGAGCGCCGGGCGCTCGTGGTGTTTCTCCTGCTGGCGGGAGTGTTCGTTGCCGGGCTGCTTCTGGCCGAACGGCGGGAGAGCGCGGTATCCGCCGACCGGGTGGAGGCGGAGATGGAAGCGACGGTTGCGGCGGACTCCGTGAGGCTGTTCGAGTTCGATCCCAATACGGTGGAGTATGCCGATCTGCGGCGGCTGGGGCTCACCTCCCGCATGGCGGTCAGCCTGCTGAAGTACCGCGCAGCGGGCAAAGTGTTTCGGATCCCCGAGGATGTGGCTACCTGCTACGGCATGACCGATTCGGTTTATTTCATTCTGGAACCCTATATTCGGATTGGGCGCGAGTATGCGCTGACACCTTCTCCGCGTCGGGAATATCGGGAGTATCTCCCGCGGAAGCCGAGGAGGATCGTGCCCCGCGAACGATTCAGGATCGATACGGTGTCCGCATCCTACCTCGCGTCGCTCGGTTTTTCCGTCCGTCAGGCCGAGGCTATTGTCCGTTATCGGGATCTTTACGAAGGTCTTCGGGACGAAGCGGGTTTTCGGGCTTGCTATATGATTGCCGATTCGGTGGCCGATCTCTTGCTGCCTTATGTAATTTTTCCGGAACCGGAGCCCGTTCGTTCCGGATTGATCGAACTCAACGGGGCCGATTCGGCGACCTTACGCTCGGTGGTCGGGATCGGTGAGAAGAGCGTCATGGCCATTATCCGATACAGGGAGCGGCTCGGCGGATTTTACAGCGTGGATCAGTTGGCTGAGGTTCCGCAGGTCACGGAGTCCAATTTCGAGCGGATCGTGAAACAAATTTATTGCGATAGTTTCAAAATTCGAAAAATTGATATTAACTTTGCACCTCCGAGTACGCTCAAGGGGCATCCTTATTTGCCGCCCGCCGTATTCAGGAAGTTATTTAGTAAAAGACAATTGAAAGGAGGTTGGAGTACCGTCGAAGAGTTGGTTGAAGAGCACATATTAACCCCGCGTGAGGCCGAGCGATTGGCCCCGTATCTTCGGTTTACGGTACGAGAAGCCTCGAAAGACATACCGAACGGGGAGTCGGCGACGTCCGGATGGAGTCCCGCCCCGATACAAGACACGATCCATTGGAAAATAGAGTAAAAAACAATAAAAAAAGCAACGAATTATGATTATCATGCCGGTAAAAGAGGGCGAGAACATCGAGAAGGCCCTCAAGAAATTCAAACGTAAATACGAGCGTACGGGTGTCCTGAAGGAGCTTCGCCGCCGCCAGTATTTCACCAAACCTTCGGTTGCGAAGCGTATCGCCATGCAGCATGCCATTTACGTAGAGAAGCTGCACCGCGACGAGGAATAGGAAGATTTTTCCATATCTTAATCCTGATAATAGACAAGAATTTTTTATCTTGTCTATTATTTTTTTGTTGTTTTACAGCGGGTTGCTCTCTGTTTCTCCTGCAAAACTAAATTTTTTAGTTTGAAAACTATAAAAAATAGTTGTATGTGAAATTTTTTTAGTTATCTTTGTTTCAGAAGATTTTTGTGCAGGAGCCGGCAATGCGGAGCTGTGCTGCCGTTTGTGCAGGTCCTGTTTCGTTCGACTTTAACCGACATCGACTATGGAAAAGCTGACACCCAGAGAAGAGGAGCTGATGCGTTGTTTCTGGACGCGGGGCCCGTTGTTCGTGCGCGAACTGGTTGCGCTCTGGCCCGAACCGAAACCTCATTTCAATACGTTATCGACGATGGTGCGTGGCCTCGAGGCGAAAGGGTACGTCGGACACAAAGCCTATGGCGGCACCTACCAGTATTATCCGCTCGTCAGCGAGGAGGAGTTCAGCCGCAAGACGCTGAAGGGCGTGGTGAGCAAGTATTTCGACAATTCCTACCTCGGGGTGGTTTCGTCGCTCGTACGGGAGGAGAAAATCTCCGTGGACGATCTGCGCGAGCTGATCCGGCAAATCGAAAGTCAAATCGAAAGTCAAACCGAAAAACGATAGTCCTATGCCGACCTTTCTGCTTTACAGTCTGAAGGCTGCGGGATGCCTGGCGGTTTTTTACCTGTTTTACAAGTTGTTGTTGAGCCGCGATACACTGCATCGGATGAACAGGGTGTTGTTGTGCGGAGTGTTACTGCTGTCGTTTTTGCTGCCTTTGTGCGTAATTACCGTCGAGAAGGAGTTGCCCGGGGTATCCACCGCTGGGATCGACGTGATTCCGGAAAGTTATTTCCGGCGGGACATGGTATTCGAAAACCGAATCCCCGACGATACCCGGGACCTGATGATAATAGAGGAGCCGGAGCCTGCTCCCGAACCGTTCGACTGGGGCTTTTTGCTCGGAATCATCTATTTTGCAGGGATGTTTGCGACGTTGGGATGGACCGTATGCAACATCGTACGGGTTGTGCGAATGACGCGCCGCGGCCGGCGCATACCGCTCGGAAACGGGAGCGTATTGGTGTTGTCGAACCGGATTCGAGCTCCGTTCAGTTGGATGAAATACGTGGTGATGTCCGAGGAGGATTATGCCTGCGGCGGAGGAACGATCCTCGTGCATGAACAGGCGCATCAACGGTTGGGCCATTCGTGGGATCTGCTGCTGGTCGATTTGCTGGGGTGTTTGCAGTGGTTCAACCCCGCGATGTGGCTGTTGCGTGTGGAACTGCGTGCCGTGCACGAGTACGAGGCCGACGAGCAGGTGCTCCGCTGCGGGGTCGATGCGAAAGATTATCAGATGCTGTTGATAAAAAAGGCCGTTGGCGGGAGGTGGTACTCAATTGCCAACAGCCTTAATCATAGTAACCTTAAAAACCGAATTACCATGATGTTGCGTAAACGATCATCGAGGTGGGCCAGGGCCAAGGCGCTCTATGTCCTGCCGCTTGCGTGCCTGGCGCTCGGCACTTTCGCACAGACCTCCTATGTCCTTCCGGAGGACAAAACTACGAAAAATTCCGGAAACGGTGAAATGCCTCTTCCTGCTGGTGCGGACGACCGTATGGTCGGTACACCGGAAGGGGGAATGCCACCGGTCGAAGGCTCCATGGCCGAATTGCTGGCTAATCTCGAGCGTACCGCTCTTGAAAAGCAAACGGCAGAATCGGGGGCGCACACCTTTACCGGACGCGTATTTGGCCGGGACGATAAGCCTTGGGCCGGTTATGAGTTTATTTGCAGCGGCGGCCGGCGGGTTGTGACCGACGCGGAGGGCCGCTTTACGATCGTTTCGGAGAAGCCGATCGTTTGTTACCTTGTCGGAGGGGAGACGGATCGGAAAGTAAAATCAGTCGGTAGCCGCTTCGGAATTCCGATGGGGACGGACATTGCCTTGGAATTTCATTTGAAAGAGTCGCTTGCTCTGACCCATCTGCCCGTATCCGATGAGCCGGTAGTGTATGCGGTTTATGGCGATCCGGCAGATTTCCGTTTCGATCCGAAACATCCGCCTCTGATAATGGACGGGGGCGAGGAATTGTCGGCTGAAACGCTGGATACCTATTTGGGGTTGCCGGAACAGAAGATGATTGGTGCATGGATGGTCAAAGGGCCGGAGGCAGTGGAGGGATACGGTACACGGGCGGCGAACGGAGTGTTGTCAATCAGGGTTCAGACCTATCCTTATACGGAGTCTTGGAGTCCGGCCGATCCATCGCTGTGGGATCCGGAGGATTTGGAGCTTTATCTGGTGTGGGAAGGGGATGAGTTGCCAGAACAGTTTGTCGCCCGCCGCGATGCGTACATGAAAGAGGAGTTTGCCAAGTTGCTGACTGCTGATGCGGGGAAACTCGAACGACTCGGGTATAAATCGGTCGATGGTGCGGAAGAGTGGGTGACTGTCGAGGTGAGCGATGGGGCTGCCCTCATTCCTTTCTGGATTGATCTGTCGGACGAGGGCTTGTATCTGCTTGACGGTGAGGAGATCGATTACAGACAGTTGGGCGCGATGTCACCGTCGTGTATCGCCACGGCGACCCAAATGACCTCCGGCGAGGCACGCAGACGCTACGGCGATCGAGGTCGTTACGGTGCGATCGTCTATACGAGTCGTCCGGAGTCGGAACGTGTGACAATCGAAGAGAAACAGAAGCCTTCCGATTTGTATCACTATATTACGGGCGATTTTGAACCGACGGGTGTGCCCGATACTTACCGGGTGCGGCGGATCGAGTTGAGCCATTCGATGCCGTTCGAATTCCGGCCGTTGGTACTGTGGAATGGCAAGGTGTCGAATATCTACCTTTTTACTACTCCCGGTATCGTTCACGAGATAGAAACCGTTCGGATCGTAACCGAGCCGGACGAAGCGACGGTCGCCAGATACGGCGTATCGGCCCGGAACGGGGTGATCGAGGTCGTTTCTAAAACGGCTTCGCGTGAGGATGATTTCGAGGTGACCGTTTATGATAAATACAACAATCCGATGCGTTATCTGAAGGGTAGTTTCCGATCGGTAGATGGTAAAAATACCTATAAGGTGAGCGGATTGAAATTGCGGAACGTGCAGGGAGTACGTCCCGGAATGCTGCCGTTGGTAGCTGTGGACGGGCATGTGGGGTCCATCACCGATCTGGAGAAGATTCCTGCCCGCAAGATCGAAACCATACAGATTTTCTCTTGGGAGGATGTACTTCGTAACCCGGCATTAGTCGAGCGTTACGGGGATGCCGCCCGTGTCGGAGCGATTCTTGTGACGACTCGCGATGCTGCGAAACAGGCCAAAAAAGAGGCCCGGAAGTCCGGTGCGGGTGAATCTGTCGTCGCATCCGTACCGGAGGGACCGTCGTCCGGTATGGTTCAGACCGGTAATACTTCAGTGGACGGGCAGGGCAAGGTGCGGATTTCCGAAGTTGCTGCACCGAACGATTCGTTCGTGGTTTCCGGTCACGATTTGAGTTCGATGCTCTTCCTGCTCGATGGCAGAAGGGTCGCAGCTGCCGAGGTAAAGGCTTTGAATGAAGCGGAAATCGAATCGATGTCGGTCTTGAAGGACGAATGGGCTGTCGGACGTTACGGCGAGGCGGCGGCGGATGGCGTGGTTTATGTGACGACGACTGAAGGTGCCCGGCAGTTCGACCGTCTGGAGTGTAGTTTCGAGCGTGGAAACTCTTTCCAGGAAGGTCCCGGTCTTTATCGGATCAAGGATACGGGAAACGGATTTACGATCCGTCCGCTCAATGGAGCCCGACCGCTTGTGTTGATCAACGGCCGGCAGGTCGATGATGACTATTTGAAGTCGATCGATGCGGGGAAGGTTCTGTGGGTTCGGATTCTGCAACCCGGGTTCGAATTGCTGGACCGTTATGGCGAGCGGGCGCGGGACGGTGTGATCGAGTTTACGACGAATGAATCCGGAGAACGTACGACTTTGGCGGTTTATTCGTCGAATGCGTCGGGCAAAACGCCTAATAAGATGACAGTTGTCAGGGAGCCTTCCGGCGCCTCCTCGGGGCGCACTTCTGTGTCAAAGTCGATTTCCGTGTCTAAATCGATTGCCACGTCGGCGCGGCCTTTGGAGGAAACCGTTACGTTGACCTATACGACCGGAGCGGATTCGGATTCGGTTTCAGTTGTTGATAACGGTCGTTCTCTGAAGCAGGTCGGTTTAATAGTATTGGATGGCGAGGAAATTTCTGCCGATCGCCTTTCGCAACTGGATCCCTCCCGAATCGACGCGATGACGGTATTGAAAGGAGAGCAGGGGGTCGAACGTTATGGCGAGAAGGGAGCGGAAGGGGTGATCGAGATCACGACGAAAAAGTCGGAGGAACGAAAGTTCAAACGCATCGGTTGCGCATTTATAAATGGAAGTTCTTATAGGATAGGGCCGGGACTTTGGCGGATCAAAGATACGGGATTTGGGTTCTCTATTAGCCCTCAAGACGGTACGCGTCCATTGGTGATGGTTGACGGGGAATTGGTCGATCTCTCTTACTTGGATGACATCGATGCCGATGCTGTGGCGACTGTCCAAATTGTTCAACCGAGTGCGGAGTTGGTTGAACAATACGGAGAGCAGGGGTATGACGGTATGATCCGGTTCGTAACAAAGGAAGGCCGGAAGAAGACGAAAAAAATCGAAGCGCAGCGCCGTAAAGCGGCACACGCTGACAATGAATAGAAAAACTCCTATCAATAAGCGTTAATATCCTGAAAGGGAAACATCCTGCAGTAATAACGTCTGCAGGATGTTTTTTTATAAAAATAGGAGCGTCCGTTCAAGGGGACGCTCCTATTTTTTATCTCTGGTCGTGGCGGACGGAGTCTTTTCATGCCATACGAAAAGAACATTCGTTCGGAGGGTGAATCCTTTAGTGAATCCGTCCTTCTTTGGCCTCGATGCACTCGGTTGCATGAGGCACTTTCATCAGCCGCTCCTTGGGGATCAGCTTGCCGGTGGTTTTGCAGATGCCGTATGTCTTGTTCTCGATGCGTACGAGTGCCATTTCGAGGTTGCGGATGAATTTCATTTGATGGGCTGCCAAGCGGCCGCTCTCCTCTTTGGAGAGCGTAGTGGCTCCCTCCTCCAGCACCTTGAACGTCGGCGAAGTATCCTCCGTATCGTTCGATGCGGTGTGGGTTATCGTGGCGCGCAGGAGTTCGTAATCCGCACGTGCTGTTTCCAGCTTTTTGAGAATGAGCTGCTTGAACTCTTCCAATTCGGCGTCACTGTATCGGGTTTTTTCTGCTTCTGCCATAGTTTCAATATTTTATTTGTAATAATGTTATACTAAATTAAACAATATTCCCGTTACTTCCAAATTTTTTGCCGGAAACGTGCAGGTTCTCCTTTTTTCGGTCAGATTTTGGTTACCGCGATACGAACCGGTTGCTCATCTACCTCCGACTCCACGACGAATTCGCCGCTGGGAGAAGCCACTCCTTCGATTTCGACAGCCAGCGTCTGCGAGGCGATGTAGTCGGCGAAGGATTTGAGCGCGGGAAGGACGAACTCCTGCTGTTCGATCTCCACACGGATTTTGTCCGTCACCTCGAAGCCCGAATCCTTGCGGATGTTCTGGATACGGTTGATCAACTCGCGGGCGATACCTTCGGCACGCAGGTCGTCGGTGATCGTGATATCGAGGGCTACGGTCAGCTTGCCCTCCGTAGCTACGAGCCAGCCCGGCATATCTTCCGAGGTGATTTCGAAATCGGCAGGGGTGACGGTGATTTTTTCGCCGTCCACGTCCAGCAGGGTTTCCGCCGATGCTTCGATCGCGGCTATCTGATCCTGTGAGAACCCGGCTACGAGAGCTGCGATCTGCTTCATCTGTTTGCCGTATTTGGGACCGAGGGTCTTGAAGTTGGGCTTGATGCGCTTGGTGATGAGTCCCGTCGTATTTTCGATCAGTTCTATTTCCTTGACATTCACTTCGCTCATAATGAGCCCCTTGACGGCTTCGATGCGGCGTGCGGTGTCGGCGTCGAGGACCGGAATGAGTATCTTCGTGAGCGGCTGGCGGACTTTGATGTTCACCTTGCGGCGCAGGGCCAGTACCATCGACGAAACCTGTTGGGCCATAGACATCATCTGCTCCAATTCACCGTCGATGAGCGAGGAGTCGCAGACGGGGAAGGTCGAAAGATGTACCGACTCGTCCGTGTGGCGACCGCTTACGGCGTTCAGATCGCGGAAGATACGGTCGGAGATGAACGGCGCGAACGGTGCGGAGAGCATCGAAACGGTTTCCAGACAGGTGTAGAGCGTCTGGTAGGCCGCCAGTTTGTCGCGTGTCAGACCGCCGCCCCAGAACCGCTTGCGGTTGAGGCGCACGTACCAGTTCGACAGGTTTTCGCATACGAATTCCTGGATCATACGGGCCGCCGGCGTCGGATCGTAATTCTCGAGCGATTCGGTGACGTTCCGGACCAGCGTATTGAGCAGGGAGATGATCCAGCGGTCGATCTCCGGGCGTTCGCTCATCGGAACTTCCGGCTCCTGTCCCGTAAAACCGTCCACATTGGCGTAGAGGGCGAAGAACGAGTAGGTATTGTAGAGCGTGCCGAAGAACTTGCGGCGCACTTCGTCCACGCCGTCCCGGTCGAACTTGAGGTTGTCCCAGGGCTGCGAGTTGGAGATCATGTACCAACGCGTCGCGTCGGCGCCGTAGGTCGAAAGTATTTCGAAGGGATCCACGGCATTACCTAGGCGCTTGGACATTTTGTTGCCGTTCTTGTCGAGCACCAGGCCGTTCGAAATGATGTTCTTGAAGGCCACCGAGTCGAAGAGCATCGTGGCGATGGCATGCAGCGTGAAGAACCATCCGCGCGTCTGATCGACGCCTTCGGCGATGAAATCGGCCGGATAGACGCTCTTGAAGTAGTCGCCGCCGTGCTCGAAGGGGTAGTGTAGCTGGGCATAAGGCATGGCGCCCGAGTCGAACCACACGTCGATCAGATCCGGTTCGCGCCGCATCGGTTCGCCTTTGGACGAAACCAGCACGATATTGTCCACGTAAGGACGGTGCAGGTCGATCCGGTCGGTCGAGTAGTTCTCTTTGGAGAGGTCGCCCGGCTTGAAGTTCTTGTAGGGATTCTCCTTCATCAGACTTGCCGCGACGGATTTTTCGATTTCGGCGACGAGCTCTTCGACCGAGCCGATGCACTTCATTTCCGAGTAATCCTCCGTAGCCCAGATCGGCAGCGGCGTGCCCCAGAAGCGCGAGCGCGAGAGGTTCCAGTCCACCAGACCTTCGAGCCACTTGCCGAAGCGTCCCGTTCCGGTCGATTCCGGCTTCCAGCGGATCGTCTTGTTGAGTTCGATCATCCGGTCGCGCAGCGCCGTAGTTCGGATGAACCAGGAGTCGAGCGGGTAGTAGAGCACCGGTTTGTCCGTACGCCAGCAGTGGGGGTAGGAGTGGGTGTGCTTTTCGATCTTGAAAACCTTGTTCTCGGCCTTGAGCATCACTGAGAGATCGACGTCGAGCGTCGGCGCGTCGGCGGCGAGCGAATCGTCGTAGGCGTTTTTCACGTAACGGCCCGCCCATTGGGAATAGGCCGCTGTATCGACGTTGTCGCGTATGAAGGTCGGGTCGAGCTCTTCGAGCAGGAAGAACCGTCCCTTGCGATCGACCATCGGCTGATTCTTGCCCGCCTTATCGACCATAAACAGCGGGGCGATGCCTGCGGCGCGGGCCACGCGGTCGTCGTCCGCACCGAACGTCGGGGCGATATGCACGATACCCGTACCGTCGGAGGTGGTCACGTAGTCGCCCAGGATGACGCGGAACGCATCGCCCGCAGGCTTCACCCAGGGGATGAGCTGTTCGTAGCGGATGCCTTCGAAGTCCGGACCCTTGTAGGTGACCGGAGAGATTTCGAACTTGCCCTCCATCTTGGGGGTAAAATACGACCCCAGCAGTTCTTTGGCCAGGATGACAGTCTGGGGGGCATCCGTATAGGGATTGCGGCATTTGACGCGCACGTATTCGATTTCGGGGCCTACGGCCAGCGCGGTATTCGACGGCAGTGTCCAGGGCGTGGTGGTCCAAGCCAGGAAGTAGAGATCGCCTTCGGCTCCGTCGAAGAGTTTTTCGCTCCGCTCGTCGCGGATGATTTTGAACTGCGCCGTGCAGGTGGTATCCTTCACGTCGCGGTAGCAGCCCGGCTGGTTCAGCTCGTGGGTCGAAAGTCCCGTGCCGGCGGCCGGCGAGTAGGGCTGGATGGTGTAACCTTTGTAGAGTAGCCCCTTGTCGAAGAGCTGTTTCAGAAGCCACCAGAGGGTTTCGATGTATTTGTTGTCGTAAGTGATGTAGGGGTCGTCCATATTGACCCAATAACCCATTTTGCGCGTGAGTTCTTCCCACAGGCCCGTGTACTCCATC
>OLND01000987.1_pt1 | contig 31903 bp, 27 predicted proteins | sample 1672031 | NCBI WGS metagenome assembly OLND01 (sample SAMEA3136638, study PRJEB25190) | human gut metagenome | biome: human gut; feature: human-associated habitat; material: faeces | place: Austria | collected 2013 | reverse complement strand
CCGCCGTGGCGGCCGAGGTCCGCGCCGTAAAGCTCGGACGCGCAGGGCGGACGGCGGCTGGATCGGAGCGCTCCTCGCCCGCGAGCAGGGCGGCGGCGTGGTCGAACAGGCCCGCCGCGCTCTCTTCGTCCACCCGGAGCGCCACGCGTTCACCCAGGCAGCGCTCCAGCTCCAACAGGCGGGCCAGCTTCTCGCCCGGGGCCAGCCGGTTGTTCACGGTCACGATGGTGAAGCTGCCGTAGGCGGCTGCCAGGACCAGCATCACGTACAGGGGGCAGTTCGGCAGGTCGACCGCGATGCAGCCGCCGCGCTGCACGCCCTTCGACTGCAGGTAGCGGGCGAGGGCAGCCGCGAGCATGCGCACCTCGCGGTACGAATACGGCGCCTCCTGACCCGCCTCGTCGACGTACGTGAAGCACGTCCGCTGCGGGTATCGGCGAACCATGCTCTCGAATGCGCTGATCATCGCCTACCCGTTCCTGATTCCTGCCTCGCATCCTGTCTTGCTCCCGGGAAGCCGCCCCGCCGAGCTGCACGACGCTTCCCTGACGACCCTGCCCGACCCTACGGAAATTTCGGGAACTGCGTGAAGTCGGGCGCGCGCTTCTCCTTGAACGCGTCGCGGCCCTCCTTCGCCTCGTCGGTGGTGTAGTACAGAAGCGTCGCGTCGCCGGCGAGCTGCTGGATGCCTGCCAGGCCGTCGGTGGCCGCGTTGAACGACGCCTTCATGAAGCGCAGCGCCGTGGGGCTCAGGCGCAGCATCTCGCGCGCCCAGCTCACGCACTCCGCCTCCAGCTGGTCGAACGGCACCACCTTGTTCACCAGGCCCATCTCCAGCGCCTCCGCGGCCGTGTACTGGCGGCAGAGGTACCATATCTCGCGCGCCTTCTTCTGGCCCACGATGTTGGCCAGATAGCCCGCGCCGTAGCCCGCGTCGAAGCTGCCCACCTTGGGACCGGTCTGGCCGAACTTGGCCGTGTCGGCCGCGAGCGACAAGTCGCACAGGATGTGCAGCACGTGGCCGCCGCCGATGGCATAGCCGTTCACCATGGCGATGACGGGCTTGGGCACCACGCGGATGAGTCGCTGGAGGTCCAGCACGTTGAGGCGCGGGATGTTGTCCTCGCCCACATAGCCGCCGTTGCCGCGGATCTTCTGGTCGCCGCCGGAGCAGAACGCCTGGTCCTCGGGGCGCCCCTCGTGGTTGGCGCCCGTGAGGATGATGACGCCGATGGCCGCGTCGTCGCGCGCGACCGTGAACGCGTCGTAGAGCTCGTTCACGGTGAGCGGGGTGAAGGCGTTGCGGCGCTCGGGCCGGTTGATGGTGATCTTGGCGATGCCATCGCAGGTTTCGTAGATGATCTCGCGGTATGCCTTGCCCGCCTGCCACGCGGTATCGCCCATGGCCGTCCTTTCGTTGCGCGCCCCGATCGTCCGAGCACGTCTGTTAGGGAAAAATGTTCGGTAAGATGAGCATATACTAACGCGCCCCGAAGCCTGAAACAGCCGAACGCAGAATAATTCCGAAAAAGAACGGTGGCCGTCAACGAAAACATGAAGACGGAGCAGGCGCTCCTTCCCCCGGCACGTCTTTGCAGGACCGCACCAGTCAACGCACGGAAGGACGGCGAATCTCACAGCGGCAGGCGGAGGCGAAAAAAGCCCGGCCCGGTCGTACTATAATGGTGCCCGCACCCGCCGAAAGCCCGAGCGAGGAGGTCCGATGTACGTCGAACCGAAGGATTCCCGACAACGCTGTACCAAAGAGCGCCTGTTCGCGTCGTTCGAGCGGGCGTTGCAGAGCAAGGCCGTGTCGGACATCACGGTAAGCGAGGTCTGCAGCGACGCGGGCATTTCGCGCAAGACGTTCTACAAGTACTACTCGGATCCGTTCGCGCTGTTGCTGGCCATGCAGGATGACCTGTTCGCCGGGTTGGGGCAACGCTTGACTAAGCTACCGCCCGACGTGTACGTCATCTCGTCGGATATCATCGACTTCGTGGCCGAGCATCGCGTGGTGGCGAAGGCGGTATTCGAGAACCGTGGCGAGGGAAACCTCATCGATCGCGTGCTCGCCTACCTGCATGCCACCTATCACGAAAGCTGGGAGCAGGCGAACCCCGACATGTCCGAGCAGGCGGTGGAATTCCTGTTCCACTACGTTACCTCCGGCTGGGTGGGCATCGTCAGGCTCTGGCTCTTCCAGCACCCCGATCTAGAAGTAGGAGAGGTCAAGGCGCAAGCCGAGAGCCTGTTGAAGCTGACGACGCCCCGCGCTTGAGGAACACCGTGCGTCCCGGGAGCGGAATGGCACGGTGCGCAGAGGCCCTTGCGCCATCCCACTCCCGCCGCCGTTCGTACCCGCGCTCCTTCGCCGGGCGCGCGGGCTTAGGGGCGCGGCGCTATCCGGGGAATCCCTCGAGGGCGTGCAGGTAGGCCGCAGGCGCCTCGAGGTGGACGTTGTGGCCCGCTCCGGCCACGATGCGCACCTCGCACAGCCCTTCGTCCTCCAAGCTCTCGGCAAGCGTGCGGTATTTCACGTCGCGCGCGCCAGCGATATACCGCACCGGCGCGCCGCTGGCGCGCAGCGAGGCGAGCGCAGCAAGGACGTCCACGCGCGCGGGCATGGCGTGCTGGCCAGCATGCTCGAACGTGCGGGCGAGGGCTTCGGCATCGTTCGCCAGACGACTGGCACGCATGCGTTCGCGGGCCGAGACAGGCAGGTCGCGCTGGGTGGCGAACAGGTCCAGGCGCTCCCAGGCATCCATGAACGCCGAGAGCCCGTCGCGGCGCAGGGCTGCGGCGTTGCGCGCATCGCGCTCGGCAGCGTCTTCGCGCTCGCGCTCGTCAACCGGGCCCAGCCCGGCGCTTTCCAGCACGAGGCCCCCAGCAAAACGGGCGAACGTTTCCGGCTGACTGCTAGCGGCGGCAAGCGCGACACGCCCTCCCATCGAGTAGCCCACCACCAAGGGTTTCCGAGAGCCCTGCGCTGCCGATGCGGAACCTCCGTTTGACCTTCCTGGCGTGGCGAGGGCAGCAACGCCAACCGGAGATGCGAGGTACGCCAGCAGCATCTCGCCCTGCGCCCCGAGCGCGTAGGCATCAGCCCCCTCCGGCCGGTCGCTGCCGCCGTGGCCAACGAGATCGAGCGCCACGACGGAGCGCGTGCGGCCCAAGAGCTCGGCTATGTTATCCCAGCTTGCGGCGCTCTGGGCAAAGCCATGCAGCAGCACGACAGGCGCAGCTTCGGCAGCCTCGCTTTCCCAGACGGCGAAGCGGTAGCGCACGCCATCATGCTGGAAGAACCCCTCTCGTTTCGCCATGGTGCGGCCTCTCTCCCTGCGGTGCCGATACGGACAGAAGATAGTGGACAGAATTCAAGGCTATAGTCGAAAATTGGGCCGCACAAGCGAGACATCGACGTTTGGGACTTGGCAGCCAAGCAATACGCCAGGTCAGATGCTTGCTTTCTTCGGCCTCGCTCGCGCTGTCCAAACGACCCTTGCCCTAGCCTTGCATTTTGTCCATGACTCTTTTGGTTATTTATAGCGCCACTCACTTGGAAAGCGTCGCCGTGCCTCTACCAGTACGGGGCATAGCGATCCTTCAACCCCGAAAGCGGCACGCGCACCTCGACGAGCGAGATGCCGGGGGTGCCGAGCAGCGCGCGGTAGGCTTCGTCGAACGCCGGCACGGTGTCGGCGCGGCGGTACGGCACGCCGAACGCCTGCGCAGCCGCCCGGAAATCCACGTCCTGCGGGGTGAGGAACAGCCGCTCGAAATACGGGTCCTCCGATTTCTGGGGCAGCATGTCGAAGATGCCGCCGCCGTTGTTGTTCAGCAGCACGATGACGATGCTCGGAACCGCGCCGGGCGCGACGTTGCCGGATGCCGCATCGGCCGCATGGCCGGGCGTTACGGCACCGGCCGCCTCGCTGGACGCCGCGTCGAGCGAGGCGGAGACGCACGCCGCTGCCTCCCGCTGCAAGCGCAGCTCGCGCTGCAGCGCAAGGGCGTTCAGGTCGTGCAGCAGGGTGAGATCGCCCGTGACCAGCGTGGTCTGGGCGAAGTGCTGCGCCGCGCCCAGCGCCGTGGACACCGTGCCGTCAATGCCGTTGAGGCCCCGGTTGCACAGGACGGTGAGACGCTTGGCGCTTTTCAGGTAGAACGTGTCGAGGGCCCGCACGCTCATGGAGTTGGCCGAGAACAGGCACGAACCTTCCGGCGCGAGTTCCACGACCCGCCTGGCGAACGCACCCTCGAAGCCAGCCTCCGCATCGTCCACCGAAGCGATGCGCTTGCGCGCGGCGTCGTTCGCGTCGATCCACGCGCGCGCGAAGGCCCGCTGCACGTCGTCGGGATCGTAATCGATCGTCCGCACGTCGTACGCGAACCCGAGCGACCCCGCCAGCTCCGACGGCCTGCAGCGCACGAACACGTCGGTGGCCGCGTTGAAGTCGCGCGTCTCCAGCGGGTCGACCACGATCTGCACCGGACGCGCCGCGACAACCAGCTGCGTCGCCTTCTTCGACACCGGATAGCGCCCGAACCGCACGACCACCTCGGGAGCAAGGCCATCGGGAACCGTGCCGCCCGGGCCGAGCACGGAGTCGTAGTTGTCGATGACTAGGGGGTCGTCCGAAGACCGCAGGCCGGACAACGGATCCGCGAGCAATGGCAAGCGGAAAGCTCGCGCCCAGTTGAGCACCTTGCCGGCTTCGAGCTCGCCTGTGCAGGTACCCTCGCCCGCGTACACGAGCGCACGTTTTCCCGCGAACAGCGCGGCCAAGCGCTCGGCGCTGGCCGGCGCGAGCTGTCGCGCAACAGGAACAGATGTTTCACGTGAAACATCCGCGCGCCGCGCCGACCCGAACAACCCCTCCACGCCGAGATCGGGCTTCAGCGGCTCGTCGAACGGGAAGTTCAAGTGCACGGGCCCGCCGAAACACCCCTCGCCCGCCGCGATAACCGCCTCGCGCGCGGCCTGGCGGGCGAACGCGAGCGCCGCATCGTCGCCCGAGGGAAGCGGCATCTGCCGGAACGCCCGCACGTGGTTGCCATAGGCGTTCAGCTGGTCGCATGTCTGCGGCGCGCCGAGGCCCTGCAGCCGCGGCGGCCGGTCGCCCGTGAGCACCACGAGCGGCACGCGCGACGACTCCGCCTCCATGACCGCCGGATAGTAGTTCGCCACCGCCGAGCCCGACGTGCACACGAGCGCCGCCGGACGCCCGCTCGCCTTCGCCAGCCCGAGCGCGAAGAAGGCCGCGCCGCGCTCGTCCACGTCCACGAACAGGCGCATCCGCTCCGGCGCGCGCCGCGACAACTCGAACGCCGTCATGGACAGCGGCGTGGAGCGCGACCCGGGGCTCACCACCACGTCACGCACGCCCCAGCGAGCCAGCTCGTCGAAGAACGCGCCCAGGAACAGCGCCGTCGCACGCGGGTCGGCCGTCATCGCGCCTCGCCCCCGTCGAACGCCGAGAGCACCGTCTTCAGCTTCATGCCTATCTCGTCGTACTCGTCGTCGGCCACGCTGCCCTCCACGATGCCGCAGCCCGCGTACACCCAGCCGATCTCGCCGTCGAACACGCCGGTGCGCAGCGCCACCGAGAACTCGCCGTCGCCGGCGCCGTCCACGTAGCCGCACGCGCCCGCGAAGAAGCCGCGGTTGTACGTCTCCACCTCGCGCAGCAGCATCTTCGCCTCGCCCACCGGCGTGCCGGCCACGGCCGGCGTGGGATGCAGGTCCTCCATCATCGACCACAGGTCCACGCCCTCCAAAAGGCGCGCCCGCGCCGGCGTGCACAGGTGCTGTACGTGCGTGAGCGGCAGGATGCCCGGCTCGGCAGGCACGTCAACGCCGTAGCACGTGCGCCGGAACACCTCGCGGATGAACCGCACCACGTAGTCGTGCTCGGCGCGGTTCTTCGGGTCGTCCATAAGCTCGGCGGCCAGCCGTGCGCGCTCATCCTCGGAGCCGCCGGCCGGGCAGGTGCCCGCCAGGCACATGCTCTCCAGCTCGGCGCCGCGCTTGCGCACCAGCAGCTCGGGCGTGCACCCGCAGAAGAACACGTCGGCGTAGCGGTACAGGAGCACCGTGCCGCGCGCCGGCCCGTCTATCAGGTTCACCAGCAGGTCCTTCGACGAGAACGGCCGCTCGGCCACCAGGCGCTGCCGCCTCGACAGCACCACCTTGTCCACGCGCCCCGCCTCGATGGCCGCCAAACCGGCGCCCACGGCCGCGCGCCACGCCTCGCGTGAGTCGGGCTCCAGCCGGTACGGCACCGTCATGCGACGGCGCGGCGGCGCGGCCAGCGCCTGGCGCGCGAACCGCTCGATGCGCCCCGCGTACACCGGTCCCAGCGAGTTCACCTGCAGAAGCGTGCCCCGCTCGTTCTCAATAAGCACGATCTCCGGCAGCATGAACTTCAGCCGCGGGAACGCCTCGAACAGCTCGTCGGCAGGAGCCGGATTCTCCGCATCGAAGCGGTTGAACGAGAAGTACACGGGCGGCTGTTCCACCGGCCCCTCCAGCTCGCTCTCGGCCTCGTCGAGCGTCGGCAGCGCAATGCAGCGCCCGAGCCCCATATAACGGCACGCCCGCTGCTTGTCGTAGTACACGAACTGGTCGGTGAACCCTTTCTGCATCAGGCAGAACGCATCGACGATATCAGCCTCGATCGGAAGGGTATGCGAGTGGATCTTGGTCATGACGCTCCTTACCGCGCCGGCTCGCAGCCGAGCGCCGTCTTCACCATGGTCTTCACTTTGTTCACGAGGTCCTCCGATCGTCCGGGAGCAGCAACGCGCGAGATTGCACAGCCCCATAGTATACCCGTCCGAGCGCCGGGTTCCCGATCGCGGCCGCGAGGGGTTGCCGGCGTGCGCCGGTCAACGATTCCATGAACTTCTCGTTTGCACACGGGTCGCATTCTATACTGAAATGAATTTCCGAGGACGAAGCGTCACGATCTACAACGAAAGGGCCTCCATGAAAAAGTTTCTCCAAGAATTCAAGGATTTCATCAATCAGGGCAACGTGATGGACCTGGCCGTGGCCGTGGTCATCGGCGCGGCGTTCACCGCCATCGTCAACTCGGCCGTGAGCGACCTCATCATGCCGATCGTGGGCGCGTTCACCGGCGGCGTGAACTTCTCGAACTTGAAGCTGTACCTGCCGCTGGGAGCGGGCGATTCCGCCATCGCCTACGGAAGCTTCATCAACGCCGTCATTCAGTTCGTCATCATCGCGTTCGTGGTGTTCCTTATGGTGAAGGCCCTGAACAAAGCCCGCTCGCTGGCGAAGCACGGCAAGCAAGCCGAGGAGGAGAGGGCCCCGCACTGCCCGTACTGCCTCGAGGAGGTGGCCGAGGGCGCCACGCGCTGCCCCCACTGCACGGCCGAGCTGCCCGAGCCCGCCGGCCTCACTGCCAAGGCGTAGGACGCTCACCTGTCGAGCGTTGCCGCACCCGCCCTCATACCTGCTCGGGCGGCAGGGGCACGGCATCCTCTTCGGTGGAGAACATTCGCTCGCGTTTCGCCACAAACGCCTTCAAATCGCTCTCGGAGTGGATGTCGAGCTTGCCGTACAGGTTGTGCAGGTGCGTCTTGATGGTGTTCGAGGTGATGTACAGATCCTCGGCTATCTCCTTGCGCGACTTTCCCTCTATCAGGCTGTACATGATCTCCAATTCGCGCTGCGTCAGTCCGAAGTCCTGCGCGACCACCTCGCAGGTGCGATAGCTGTCCGTGGGCTCGTCGGGATCGCCGGGACGCACGAACCCCCAACCTGTGCGCATGTTCGCATTGTTCGTCAGCAGCAACGCCATCATCAGCACCAAGAAGGCCAGGGCACAGAAGAACACCACGACTTGCTCGGAGCCCGCCAGCACCTGCAGGGCCACGCTGCCCACCACGATGCCCAGCGCGCGCCCCGTCATGAGCGCCGTGCTGGGACAAGAGGCAACCCAGGTGGCCGGCTGGTCGCAGTTTTTGATGAGATACGATCCCAAACCCCATAGCACCAGGTCGAGGTACAGGAAGCCCGTCACCTGCAGCACGCCTGCCATAACCGACGTCGGCCCCAGCACGCCCACCGCCAGCAAACCCGCCCCCGCAAGCGGAAACCCTATCTGGTAGATGGAACGGTTGAAGTCCATCTGCAGCACCAGCACCGCCAGCAAGGCGAGCGATGCCGCGAAGAAGTACCCGACAGAGTCGAGCATCTGCGAGAGAAAGCCCGAGAAGCTCAAGAAGCCCAGCGGTATGCCCAGCGCCAAACCCTGCGTGACGGACGTGGCCATGAAGCGGTAGGGAATAAGCAGGTCGTTCGTAGACTCGCGGTACAGCACCTTCTGGTCGGGGAACGCCTTGCCCTTCGCACAGTAGAACAGCAGCACGACGAAAGCCGGTAAAACGAAGGCGATAACCCACCGCAGCAGCGGGTCGAGCAGCGCGATGCCCAGCGACAGCACCCCCGTGGCAAGTGCCGAGGCAATGCCGAACGTCAGCGTGGGCGTCATTCCCAGCATGCCGAAGATGCGCCCCAGCTCAATATGGATGCCCATGGTTCCCACGGCCAGCAGCACCATGCCCAGAGCAAGCGTCGCGAAACGAAATGCATCGTCCGCGATGCCCGCATGCGTTTCCATGAAGAGGAAGAACACGCCCAGCACCATGCTGCCCACGAGAAACCAGAGGTACGCATCCTTGTCGAACACCTTGATCTTCTTGAAGCGGAACGCGAAGAACAGGCATACGCCCGCGCAGATGAACAGAAACGGCACGATGGTGGAGAGCTCGAAACCGGCCACCTGGAACGTGCCGGGAAAGAAGAAGCCGTCCAGGAACAGCAGGACGGCGAACGTCTTGTAAGCGGTGAAACCCACAAAAAGAGTCGGCTGCTCCCGTACGTCGTGGACAACTTTGCGCATGCCGCCGAAGCGGGCGCCCTCAGCCTCCATATGGATCCCCCCGATACCCATCGACTTCGCGAGCGAACGCGCAGCCCCACGTCAAACCGGCCGCATAGCCCCCGCTCTCGTTACCGGCGAGCATACCTAAACCCGCTGGAAAAGTATCTAATACTTATGGGGTGAGATGCTCGGGAAGCGCAAACCACCTCTGGCGGAGGATGGCGCCGGTCAAGCCAAAACCTCATTATTTTACTAGCACGTGCGCCTTGCCCGGCATTTCCGAGGAAGGAATACCGCAAGGAGGTGAAACAGGGGGACGGGCACGAGCGCGACAGACTACTGAAGTTTCGCGAGAAAGCGGAAACCAAGTATCACCCCCTGCTCCCCTTCCGGGTCGCTCCCGGAAGGGGAGCGTCAAAATGAAGGGAGGCGTTGTTCGCCATGACCGCCCGAACACCGGCCCAAGGCTCCGAACGCTACCTGGATTTTACGAACGCCCAAGGACTCTGCTTCCGCATGCAGGTCGAGGACGATCCCTTCGACGCCTGCGCATTCACCGTCCGCGTCACCCCGCTGCAAAGCCACGGGGAGTCCAACGCGAGCCAACCTGCCTTTTCGCAGCACGCGCTGCTCTCCGCCCTCACGTCGCGAGAGCGCGACGTTGCAATGCTCATTGCCGAGGGCTTCACGAACGACCAGATCGCCCTCCGGCTTTGCATCAGCCTCTCTACCGTCAAATCCCACATCCAGAACATCTTCGCCAAAGCCCACGTGCCCAACCGCACGGCGCTCGTCGCCCTACTGCACGACGCGGCACGCTAGCCTCTGCGCAGCGCCGCATCAAGCAGAACACAGAAGGCGCGAAGTCGAGGGATATCGTCAAGAAGCCAGCCACCCCCCCCCCGGAGCGAAGGACCCGAGGAGCGCTCCTCGGCAGTCGAAGCACCCTAGCTAAAGCCTTTTCGCAGAAGGCGCCTCTTCGGACGTCCTCCCCCGCCGCGCCTTAACCGCACAGCGCAAAAGCCCCCCGCCGCGGGGACTGAATGCGGCGAGGGGCTCGAGGAATAAGATGTCGAGCGCGCCTGTCGGTGCGCGCTGCGACCGGGTAGTTAAGCCAGCATCGGCATGATCAGGTACATGACGGCGAACGACCATGCGGTGCATACCGTGAAGATAGCAACCTGGATCAGGCAGATGGGATGGTAGGTTCCCTTGAAGCGGAACACCTTCAGCACCCACTCGACCAGCGGCGCGAACACCACGGCGCCGATGAGGATGGTGGGGATGACGATGGCCCAGCTGGGCGGATAGGTGCTCACGACGGCGGACGCGAACACGATGCCCGCGAACGTGAAGGCCATGCCCGTCTTCTTCCACTTGGGGTACCAGATGAGGATGGCCAGAGCGCCCGTGACCACCTGCACCATGATGAGCAGGGGGAAGTTGCCGGAGCCGTATGCGGGATGCAGCGGGTTCATGACCCACGAGATGATGCCGCCCACGTACATGCCGATCGTGGCCCACGAGCTGCCCCAGATGGTCAGCTGGCCGATGTCGCCGAAGATCTGGTGCACGAAGAACTTGCTCTTGTTCTGGTCCGTGGGGTTCGCGCCCTCGGCCGGCGCCGGGATGGTCATCCACGGCATGAGGCGGAAGATGAGCGAGCACACCGGCACCACGATGGCCACGCCGGCGGACACGGCGATGAACAGCGGCAGCCCCAGCGGGGACACGATGCCGTACAGCAGGGCGTAGCACACCGGGCAGGTGACGATAGTGCCCAGGATGAGCGACGTTGCCACCTTCTTCAGGTCGGACCCGTAGAAGATCACGAACACCTGCACGGTGAGCACGGTGGCGAACGTGGGAATCCAGCCGCTGGCGAACAGGCCGCCGTAGAGCAGCTGGCCCAGGATGAGCGACAGGCAGGTCGTCACGAACATGGTGGTGAAGATGTGGCCGTTGCCCGCCACGCCGGTGCCGGCGTGGGCCGACTTCTTGCGCTCGAGCGCAGCGGCCACGAAGCCCATGATGATCATGCCGATGGAGGCCGGGAGCGCCGCGATGAACGAGCCCTCGGTCAGGTCGGCGAAGAACCAGGCCACGCGGTAGAGGGGCGAACCCTCGATGCAGCCGGTCATCATGGTGCCGAAGTCGTAGATGAAGTTGTTGTTCATGAGCAGGGGCTGCACGTAGCTCATGAGCGCGTACAGCGCGATGGCAGCTACGACGGTGATGCAGAACGCCGGCAGGATCTCCTTGCGGGACACGTCCGTCGCGGGTGCTTTCGATGATGCGGGTGCGTCTGCGACGATAGTCGCATCGTCGTCGATGATCGTGTTCTCCACGATGACACCTTCTCTCGTTTCCGATTGGTATTGCCACAAAACCCCTGGCGAGCAGGCAGATGGCCGCCCTTGTCGCCCTTTGCAGCACGTTATGGATTTTTCCGAGGAAGGATTACGTTGCGGCCCATCCTACCCCACGCCCCCGCTGGAGGGGAATCGGCCGAAAGTATGATCATCCCCGCGATATCGTCCTTACGGCCGGTGGCAGGAAGGACGAGTTTTACTCTATGCTGTGCAGCGGGGATGATTCATGGTTTCACGATAACGCCGACCGGTGCGGCCGCATTGCCGCATGCAGGCAAAGGCGCTCTTCCGCTTTTCCGCGATAGTATCGAAGGAAAAGGAGAACCTGTTATGAGCACTTGGTATCCCGAGGCAGACCTGGTCATCCAGCATCCGAAGATCTACACCGTCGCCATCACGTGCGACGAGGTGAAGGAAGGCAAGACCGACTTCCCCATCATCGAGGACGGCGGCGTGGCCGCCAAGGACGGCAAGGTCATCGCCGTGGGAACGGCTGCCGACGTCCAGCAGTTCATCGGCGAGCACACCGAGGTCATCGACGCGACCGGCAAGATCCTCACGCCCGGCTTCGTCGAGTGCCACATGCACTGCAAGTGGACCGGCGAGCAGATGCTCAACCTCGACTTCAACGGCGTGACCAGCCGCCAGGCCATCCTCGACGCCGTGGCCGAGAAAGCCGCGAACACCCCCGACGGAGAGTGGATCGAGGGCGACGGCTGGAACGAGCTCATCTGGGAGGACAGCCAGGAGGTCATCACGCGCCGCGAGCTCGACGAGGTCGCCCCGAACAACCCGGTGTTCCTGCTGCACATGTCCGTGCACACCATCGCCGCAAACTCTCTCGCGCTCGAGGCGTGCGGCTACACGAAGGACACCCCGCAGCCCGAGGGCGCCGAGATCGGCCACTACGACGACGGCGAGCTCGACGGCATGCTGTACGAGAACGCGGCCCTCATGCCAATGTTTGCGGCCAAGCCCCCGCTGACTGAAGAGCAGCACCTCCAAAGCCTCGAACTCATAGGGCAGCGCCTGAACTCCTTCGGCATCACCAGCGCCATCGACGCGAACCTCAACTACAAGCAGATGCGCGCGTACAACGAAGCAAGGAAGCAGAACAGGCTCACCTATCGCGCGAACCTCATGTTCTACCTGGACCCGCAGTTCGGCTCCTTCGAGGACAACCTGCGCCGCCTGGAGGAGATGGACTGCGTCACGGGCTTCGGCGACGAGATGCTGAAGCTCAACGGCTGCAAGGTCACGCTCGACGGCATCACGGCCGCGTTCACGGCCGCCATGAGCCGCCGCGAGTACCGCCAGCGCCCCGGCTTCTACGGCGACACCATCTACACGCAGGAGGAGATCGACGCGCTGGTGTGCAAGGCGACCGAGCTCGGCTGGCAGTTCGGCATCCACACCATCGGCGACGCGAGCGAGGACCGCGCGCTGCACGCCTTCCAGGAGGCGAACAAGATCCGCCCGGTGAAGGAGCTGCGCCACTACCTGATCCACTACCAGCTGCCCTACGAGGACCAGTGGCCCATCATGAAGGAGCTGGGCGTGGGCGTGTGCCTGCAGCCCACCCTCGTGTCCCAGATGGGCGAGGAGCCGCTGTTCTGGCCCGAGCAGGTCGAGCGCTTCCAGTCGCCGGGCCTCATGTTCTCAAACGGCATCATCGCCGGCGGCAGCTCGGATTGCCCCGTCGTGACGCCCGACCCTCTGCTGGGCATGTACTACGCCATTACCCGTGTCGACGAGACCACGGGCAAGACGCTCTCCAAGGGCGACGAGTCGAAGGTCACGCCCATCCAGGCCCTCATCATGTGGACGAAGAACGCGGCGTTCTTCAGCCACGACGACGACAAGATGGGCTCGGTGGAGGTGGGCAACTTCGCCGATATGTGCCTGTTCGACAACGACTTCATCGCCGGCAACGTGGAGGATTACCGCACTACCAAGGTGGCAAAGACCATTCTGGGCGGCGAAGTGGTGTACGAGCGGTAGACGCCCTCGCAACTACGTGCGATCGCCTCGCAATCGCGTAAGAGGGGCCCAGCCCCAAGTAAACGCGCAACAAACGAACGCTCCGCAACAGGGAGCCCAACTGCAAACGGTCGGGCTCCCTGTTTCTCCTATGACCGCTCGACGGCGCCTTCCTCTTCTAGCTTGGCAGCCCCTTCTTCCTCTTCCTCGTCGGTCACGCGGCGCAGCACGAGGAAGCCGGCTATGCCGGCCACGAGCGAAGCAGCCAGAATAGCCGCCTTCGCCATGGCGATGGTGCTCGCATCGACGAATGCCAGGTTCGTCACGAAGATGGCCATGGTGAAGCCCACGCCGCCCAGCACGGACACGCCTGCGATATGGCCCCAGCTCACGCCAGCGGGGAGATCGCTTAAGCGCAGTTTGACCGTGAGCCATGTGGCCAAGAAGATACCGAGCGGCTTGCCGAACAACAGGCCGCAGAACACGCCGATGGTTACGGGATTGGTGACCACGGCGAGCGGGTCCAAGCCCGTCAGCACCACGCTGGCGTTCGAGAACGCGAACAGCGGCAGGATGAAGAAGTACACAGGGATGTGCAGGCGGTAGTCCAAGCGCGTGATGGGCGGGATGGCCATGCGCGACACGCGACCGATCTCGTCGAGCTCGCCCAGGTATTCCTTCTGCACGATGTCGGGCTCACCGGGGTCGTAGCGCTCATCGGCCTTGCGCGCCCGGGCCTCGAACCAACCCGGCGCCCGGTCGAGCTTCACCTGCGATTTCGCCGGTATGGCCAGCGCCAGCAACACGCCCGCGATGGTGGCGTGCACGCCCGAGAGCAGGAAGCACACCCACATGGCCAGCCCGATGAGAACATACGGCCACAGGTCGTACACGTGTAACCGGTTGATGGCAAGCGCGCCGGCAAACAGCACCAAACCGCCCACCAGCCAAGCGATATCGAGGTCGGCCGTGTAGAACACCGCAATCACCAGAATGGCGATCATGTCATCGGCAATGGTGAGCGTAGACAAAAACGAGCGCAGTCCCGCCGGGATCCGGCTACCCAACAGCGCCAAGATGCCCAGACAAAACGCAATATCGTTCGCCATGGGAACGCCCCAGCCCTGCTCGAAACCGCTGCCCATGTTCACGGCCATATACACGAGCGCGGGCACCAACGCACCGCCCGCCGCGCCCAGAATAGGTAGCAGCGCCTTGCGCGGGTTGCGCAGCTCACCCGCTGTGAGCTCGAACTTTATCTCCAAACCCACCAGCAGGAAGAATATAGCCATGAGGAAGTCGTTGATGAAGTGCTCAAGCGACAGGTGCGGCGCGAAGCTGCCCAGCGAGAAGCCCAGGTCGAAATCGTGCCAGAATGCGGCGAAGTACGGGAGCACCGGCGTGTTCTCGATGACAAGGGCCGCCACGGCCGCCACGAGCATGAGCATGGTCGCCCGGGTGGACGAGTGAGTGAACTCCAAGAGCTTGCGCCTGCGCCGATGATGGTGCCGAACCTCCGGCTCCAAGATGCGCTCCGTAGGCGAGCAAGCCGGATCGCCGCTCAAGCAAGCCGGCCCCGACTCGTCGCGCTCCACCTTGTCGTTCCCTGATGTCATAGGTTCCAGTATACGGAAGACCGCCGATAGTATTGGCTACGGAAAAGCAACGGACAGAATCTGCCCAACAAGACATGCGCCTTGAACACTTGGATGTGTTTCATCGGGAAACCATGTGTCCGAAAGGCATGCTTGGCCATGCAGAGATGCCCACGAGAAGCGTATTCCTAAATGCCTTTGAATAACTGCTCCACGGAAATGCCGAATCCGGCAGCAATGCGCTCGACAGTCTTGATCCCCACGTTTACCTGGCCGTTCTCGATAGCGGCCAGATAACTGCGATCCAAACCGGAAGCCTCGGCAAAAGCACGTTGAAGCAGGTCGCGCTCTTCGCGCAACTCCTTGATTCTCAAACCGAGCGCCTTTCTAATGTCCATGTTTAAAACGGTACGAAAAGCTGCTGAACTGGGGTGTAGCAAATCACCAACGAATTGCCGCTAGAGTCCCTCCATCTCATGCAAAAGTACGTTTCCCCTAGATCTTGTACATGTACTGGAAAACGTCCTCGCGCTGGATGATGATCTGCATGCCCAGGTCGTCGCTGATCTTGGCGAGGCGTTCCTGCACGGTGTTGAAGTCGGCCTTCTCCGTGTCGAGGGTGGTGAGCATCGTCATGGAGAAGATGTCGTCCAGGATGGTCTGGCTGATGTCGTCGATGTTCGCGCCGCAGTCGGCCAGCGCGGTGGCAATGGCAGCCACGATGCCGCTGCGATCCTTGCCCAGAACGGAGATGACGCATTTCATAGGTTGGTTCCTTTCCTCGTGGCGCGAATCGGCCTCGCACCTCGTAACGAACGTATGTTTCACGTGAAACATTTCGGCGGTTCGGCTGCCTTGCCGCTCGGCCACGCCGCCAAATGCGGTAGCGCCCCTAGTCCCGTCGCGCGAAGATGAGCGACAGGGCCTCCGCACGGGTGGCCTGGCTGCGCTCGAAAGCACCGCGGACGGCACTTGTGGTGGTCTTCGCGCCGGCCTTCTTCACGCCGCGCATGCTCATGCACAGATGCTCGGCCTCCAACACCACGATGACGCCCTGGGGGTGCAGCTGCTCAATGAGCGTGTCGGCGATCTGCGAGGTCAGGCGTTCCTGCACCTGCGGGCGCTTCGCGAACACGTCCACGAGGCGCGCGAGCTTCGACAACCCGCAGATGCGCCCGTCGGCCGCCGGGATGTAGGCCACGTGCGCCTTGCCGAAAAACGGCACCAGATGGTGCTCGCACATAGAGTAGAACGGGATGTCGCGCACCAGCACCATTTCCTCGTGGTGCTCGTCGAACGTGGTAGCGAAGTGCTCCGCCGGATCCTGCTCCAGGCCCGCGAACACCTCCTCGTACATGCGTGCCACGCGTGCCGGCGTCTCGCGCAGGCCCTCGCGCTCGGGATCCTCCCCCACCCCTTCCAAGATGAGCCGCACCCCTGCTTCGATTTTCGCAGCGTCCATAACCGTCTTTCCTCGTCGTTGGTCGAATGCATGATAGCACGGATGCGCGCCGGCGCCCGCCCGGGCGCCGCGGGGGCCACGGAAAAGGAAGAAGACCCGGCGGGGAGGGAGGGTTGCCGGGTCTTCTAAGGAGGCTCGCTGCCGCAAGGCAGCCAGCCGGAGGCGGCCGCAGGGTCGCAACCGCCTCGAGGCCGCCGAGGGCGCGGCCGCTTCGCCGGAGCCGCAGAGTGGCGCGGCCCGGGAGGGAAGACAGGGTTCAAGCGCTAGGCCACTTCGCGTTCGCGCAGCTCATGGCAGGTTCCGCATTGGAACACGCCCTTGTGATGGCACTGGGCGCACCACATCATGGCGTCCTTCTGCAGGTTCTTGCTGTGGATCTTATGGCAGTCGGTGCAGGTGGGCGGGTTCGCGTCGTGCTGCTCGTTGCTCACGTACTCGTGCGGGTTCTGGACCTTGCCCTTCTCGTCCTTGAACTCCGTGTTGTCGGCAGTCTTCACCGCCATGTCGGCCATCGTGCCGTGGCACGCCGGATCTTGGCAGGTGGCCGCATCCACCGTGACCACCGTGGCCTTCGAGGCGGGCTTGTCGGCATAGGTCACACCCTCGTGCGCTTCCTTGAGCGGCGCCTCCAGGGTGTGGCACTGGTTGCAGGCCAGGTCACCATGCTCGGACGCCTGCGGGCACTGCGCGTCGGCCAAGGTCTCCGTCTCGGTCGTATGGCAGGTCTTGCAATCGATATCCATGGTCCAGTCTACCTGCTGGGTGGCCATGGGATCTTCCTTCGGAGCCTTAGCGGGGCCTTCGCCCTCGCCCGCCTGCTTTGGCGCGCAGCCCACGGCCGTGCCCAGCGCCATGGACAAGGCCACCACGGCCACGGCAACGGCCAGGGCCATGAGGCCCTTGCGGGCGGTATTCGTCGTTTCGTTCGTCATAGCCAGCTTTCCTATCATGGTTGCGGCCGCAAACGGCCGACCGGGCCCGGTCGCAAGTGCGCTCGCGCGCCGCAGGGAGGGAGGGCGCGGCGCGCGGCGTCGTCAGGTTGCGGGACTACTTCTTGTCCCAAGGCTCCAAACCGGCGCAGTGACGGCCGGCGATGCGGCCCCACACCATGTTCTCGGAGTTGTTGCCGCCGGTAATGCCGTAGCTGTGGGCCTGGAAGTTGCCGAAGCTGCCCGCGCACGGCCATGCGCACCTGCTGCGGACGAAGCGGGCGCGTGACGGGGCAGCCACCCACCACCACGTCGCCTTCCACACGGCCGTGGAAGTTCTGATGGTCGTAGAAGCCCTTCTGCGCCAGCTCCACGAAGTTGCCCACCGTGACGGGGGCGTCCTTCCCGAACAGCCGCGCGCGTATCGTTCCCTTGCTTGTCTCGAACACGGCCACCTCGTTGCCGGTCGGCACGTAGCGCGGCGTGTACAGCGGCTTGACGATCATTCCCATGGCCCTCCCCTTTCCCTCCGTTCTCACGTTCGGGGCAACTCTACTCCCCGCGCGCCGCTGCGGCATCGGATGGAGAATCGTATTTTGCCTTCAGCCCCGATCGTCCTTGGATCGCCTGATCGCAAAGCCTTCGGCTCTGGCGCCTCAATCAAGCAGCCAGCTCCAAGCCGGCACAACGTGGATGGTTCCCGCCGCGGTCTCTATCGTCTCGGTTTCGTCCAATGTGATGATCTACGACTCGTTCACATCGTACAACGGCATGGCGGCCTCCAGGGCGCGCACTTCGCGACGGCGCGTTCTCGCATCCGCCAAGCTGCACGACACCTGCACGAGCTGCCACGCCTCTTGCAGCAGCGCATCGCCGACGACGAAATCAGCCTCGTGCCTGGACGAGCCCTTCTCGAACGACAAGCGGGCGATGCCTCCCCGCCGAACCGGGTTCGTCTGACGTCGAAGCTTGTTGAACACCGCCGTTTCAAGCTTTTACCCTTCGTCGCGCGTCGGGGAGGGCGAGAACGCCGAGAACATGGCCGGATCAACCGCGTACACTTTCGCGCTCGAACGCGCGTTTTCGGAAACCGCCCTCGAGAACTCTTTTACGGCAAGATTGTTGTCGGATCGTCAATCTGTCGGAGGAAGCGAGTTCTGCTTACAGCTCCAACTCCAAACCAACGGGGCAGTGGTCGCTGCCGTAGACTTCGTCGTAGATGCAGGCGCTCGACACCTTCGGGGCCAGCGATTCGCTGACCAGGAAGTAGTCGATGCGCCATCCGGCGTTGTTCTGCCGCGCCTTGAAGCGGTAGCTCCACCACGAGTACGCGCCCGTCACGTCGGGGTGCAGGCGGCGGAAGGTGTCGGCGAAACCGGCTTCCAGCAGGTCGGTGAACTTGCCGCGCTCCTCGTCGGAGAAGCCGGCTTTACCGCGGTTCGGGCCGGGGTTCTTCAGGTCGATCTCCTGGTGAGCCACGTTGAAGTCGCCGCACATGACCACCGGCTTCGGCGAGGTCGTCTCGCCCGGCTCGGTGCGCGGCAGCTCGCTGATGCACACGTGGCCCTCGCCGGGCGCCGGGCGCTGCACCGGCACGCCAGCGGGCAGCACGCCCTCCTCGAGCCCCTTGCAGAAGTCGCGGAACGCGTCGTCCCACTCCATGCGGTGCGCGATGCGCGCGAGCTCGTTCTGGGCGTTCGGCGTGTACACGTCCACGAACCAGAACTGCGGGAACTCGAGCGCCACGATGCGCCCCTCGGCATCCAGATAGTCGCTGCCCAGGCCGTGCAGCACCTGCAGCGGCTGCTCCTTGGTGAACACGGCGGTGCCGGAGTAGCCCTTCTTCTCGGCGTAGCTCCAATACTCACGGTACTGAGGAAGATCGAGCGTGGCCTGGCCCTCCTGCAGCTTCGTTTCCTGCAAGGCCACGATATCGGCATCGAGCTCGCACACGATGTCCTCGAAACCCTTTTTCTGCACGGCACGCAGGCCGTTCACGTTCCACGAGATGAAGCGCATGGTGGTGCCTTTCCTCGTTGGTCGACTTGGTCGTTCTGCGGTTGCATTTCCCCGTTCCGCTGCTCCGGCATGTCGCCCCCGCCTACGATTTCTCGGTTTCGCTATTATAGCGCTCCCGACAGGGCAAGCTCCGCCCGATGCGAGCGCGCTGAAAGCAACCCCGCCTGTCCCTTACTTGTGGTACGGCTCGCCGCGCGAGATCTTCTGCGCGCGGTAGAGCTGTTCGAGCAGCACGACGCGCGCGAGGTTGTGCGGCAGCGTGACGAGCCCGAAGGACAGCGTCTCGTCCGCGCGGGCTCGCACAGCCTCGCTCACGCCGTCGGAACCGCCGATGACGAACGCGATGTCACTCGCGCCGTTCAGCTTGAGCGCGTCGATGCGCCGCGAGAAGCCCTCGCTCGAACGCTGTTTTCCGTCGATGGCCAACAGCACCACGTGCGACGACGGCGAAAGCGCCCCCACGATGGCCGCACCCTCCCGGTCGCGCGCCGCGTCCACGCCCCCGGCACGGCCGGGATCGACGTCGGCTATCTCGCGCACCTCGGTTTTCGCGTAAGGCTGCAAGCGCTTGAGGTACTCGGCGCACGCGTCCGTCCAGAACCGCTCCTTCAGCTTCCCCACCGCAACCACTGTGAACTTCATGCGCACCCCTGCTTCTATTCTGAATTGCCAAAATAGAGTGTTTAAATTTGACTCATATAGTTACATTTACTTCAGGCTTTATTATTATAAGTTACATGGCTTTATTACTCATGAGCCTTATGGCGTTTGCAAATGCCCATCCCGAGGTGGAGAACAGCGATGCACATCCAATCAGACATTGACTACCTGATCAGCGTTTTCAAAATCGTCGACGGGGCGCGATCGACCTATAAAGCTCCAAGACCCGGAGAGAAGCTGGAGGTAAAATTGATGGCACCCGACTCCCCTTCTCTCAAATTTACGCTTAGCATAGCCGAGGGATCTAGAAGCAGCGTAATTACTTTAAAAATTAACACTGACAGAAAAACAACTCTTCAGACAAGACATTTCGCCAATCCGCTAATCAGAATTGACCTCGATGCAAAAGCTATACATACTAATCCTGATGGACAATTAATCAAAGGAGAGCATATCCACATTGCAACATCGGAATATGGCGATAAATTTGCTTGGCCATTGAAAGATCAAGATATTATTCCGCAGCTTGCATCACTTGATAATGTTCCTGAGATATTTGAAGCTTTTAGAGAATATTGCCATATAGAAGACACGCTTCGGGTCGATTGGTCATTGGGAGTATAAATGAATATTGCGTCAGCGGAAAAAATAATTGACGGATACGTTGATTGGTGGCGCAAAAGTTTTAGCGTATACCAAGAAGGGGAGGCTGTACGTATAGTATGCCCTATGCTTGATCGGCATAATGATCATATGAGTATTTATTTGGTAGAGGACAAGCTAGCCGGAGGTTTTATTCTATCTGATTTAGGTGCTGTAATAAATGATTTGTCCATGTCGGGATGCGACATTATCGCAAGCGAATCGCGACGTCAGAAACTTGATCAAGTTGTACAAGGATTTGGCCTTATGAGAAGTGGCAGCGAACTGTACTCAAAAACAAATGAGAACAAGTTATTTCAATCCATGAACATGCTGATGCAGGGAATGGCCTCAATCGATGATTTGTTCTTTACAGCACGAGAAAATATTCGCAACTTCTTTTTGGAGGACGTGGCCGCATGGCTCGATGCAAAGGGCATACGTTATTTGCCAGATGTGCGTGTTTCGGGGCGTTCGGGGTTTGAGTCGAAGTTCGAGTTTGTGATTCCGAAATCTGGCAACATTGCACCCGAAAGATACATTAAAACCATTTCAACTCCCTCAGAGCAGAGTATAAAAAATGCACTGTTTGGATGGAATGATATAAAGAGCGCAAGAGGGGGCGACGCTCACTCATATCTCTTTCTTAACAAGTCCAATACAAAAGAAAACTCCATTGATAGCTCTCTTATTGATGCCTGCATGAATTACGAAGTGACACCTGTGGTATGGGATAATGGAGCAGAGTCTGTTCTTGGTGAACTCGCAGCATAGTTTTAAAAAATAAGATCATGCACAATGCGTATCTATAAAGGCCGGGGCCTCGCAAGCGAAGCTCCCGGCCAAACGTTTACCGTGTTTGAAGGACCCGCCCAGCATGTCGGCCGCCTGCGCAAAGGGGGTCGGGGCTTGGCCCCGGCGGCCGCAGGGACTAAGCGGGCAGCACGATACCGAAAAATTCCTCCAACAGCGCGCGGAACTCATCCTCCGACGCGACCGTCCTCGTTTCCTTGCCCTCCGGCGTTACACGCACGAACTGGTCTTTCGTGATGGAAACGTTGCCTTCTTCCGTGCGGCGGTTCACCATCCTCCATTGCGTGAACACGGAGTCGGGGTGCGTCGAGCAGTAATACGAGAGCGGTATGCAGTCAGTCAGCGCCGCCGGGGCGTCCAGCAGGGCGAACACCGGCGTAGGGGCCACGGTCTCGCCACGTTCTTGCGCAGCGGCGAGCTTTGCGGCGGTCCCGCAGTAGATAACATGCCACCAACCCCCATCGTGCAGCTCCACGCGGAACACCTGCCCGCGCGACTCGAGCTCCGCACCGTCGACCAAGGGAATGGCGCACGCCGGCGTCGGGCCGCCGTACCCCACCTCGGCGATGTAGCGCCCATCGCCCAGCGTGACGATGATGCCGCGGTGCAGTATAGGGTAGACATAACCGCGATCCTTCAGGCTGCGGCCAAGGCACGGCATGGTCTCTACGCCCGCGTCCTGCAGCAGCGCATCGAGCAGAGCGTTGAGCTCGAAGCAGTAGCCTCCGCGGTTGCCGACGATGATCTTCTCGAACAGGTCGGGGATACCGAGCTTGATGGGACGGTGGAAATCGCACACGTCAAGGTTCTCGAAGGGGATGCGGCACTGGTGCGCGAAGATGATGCGATCCAGATCATCCTTGGCAAGCGGCGCTTCGGGACGGGACAGGCCCAGCTTCTCCCAGTACCGATTCGCATCCGGAAGCTTCTCGTACAGTTCCTCGTACATGGCATTCACCCCTCAAGTAAGCGCCGCTCGGCCACCCGCGCCGCTGCGGCGATCCCCTCATCGCGTGATGCTATTCTAAGGCAGGGGTGTTGGGAGACGCTTCCTTCCCCAGGGTCGAATGATCCCGGGGATTCGTCCCCGTAGGCTGATTTTGGGGTTTACCAGTCCGCGCCGAGCACCACGAGGAAGTCGCCCTCGAACACGTACTCGCCTGTGTTCTGCTGGGCCTTGCCCACACCTATGGCGTTGGCAATCTCGCGCGCCTCCGTGGCCTGGTCGCCACGCTCGTAGATGACGATGGTCTGCGTGTAGTCGAAGCTGTCGGCGTTACCCGTCTCAACGGTGTAGCCACGGGCCTCCAGCTTCTCGGCGGCCTCGGCACCCGCGCCTGCTAGGCCGTTGCCGTTCTTCACCACCACGGTGCTGGACTTCTTGTCGTTCGAGGAGGGCGGCGCGCTCTTCTTCTCCTCGTTCGCCTCGCCGGAGCCGGTGGTGGCGAGCACGGTGCCGGACGTCTCGTCGACCTCGTCCTCCTCGGTGGGAGGCAGGCCCTGGTCGACGCGCGACATCATGGTCTTCCACGCCTTGGCATCAAGGTACTCGTACCAACCCCCGTTGATGTAGGCCGAGGTCGTGGGTTCCATGGCCGTGTAGATGTCCTTCTCGGGATCCAACCCGCGCATGCTCTGGGCAATGGACAGGATGTCGGTGATCTCGAGGTCGGTGGTCACGTACTGGGAAAGCGCTTGCACGGAGCCCACCATGGTGGCGGCATCGGATGTGAGGATCTTCTTCGCGATGGCCGACAGCACGAGGCGCTGGTTGGCCGCACGGTAGCGGTCGCCGTCGCCGAACTCGTCGTAGGCGTGCCGTGCACGGCACAGGATGAGCGCCTGGTCGCCGTTGAGCGTCTGCAGGCCCTCGTCCACATGGCCGCCGGCATCCTCGTCGTCGATGGTCATGGGCACGTCCACCTCCACGCCGCCGAGCGCATCCACGATGTCCTTGAAACCGTCGAAGTTGATCTCGGCATAGTGGGTGATGGGCACGCCTGCCAGCTTCGACACCGTCTCTACCGTGTACGATGCGCCGCCGATGGAGTGCGCCGCGTTGAGCTTCTGCTGTCCGTACTCGCCCATGTCCACGAGCGTGTCGCGGTGGAGCGACACGAGCGCCACCTTCTTGCCCTGCGGGTCGATGCGCGTGACCATCATGCTGTCCGAGCGGAACTGGTCGCCCGCGTACTCTGCTGACGCCTCGCGGTCGGATGATCCATCCGTTCCCATGAGCAGCATGTAGAAGGGTCCTCCCTCGTAGGGGTGGGCCGCCTCGGCGGCGGCGAGCGTGCGGGCCAGATCGTCATCGATGCCCTGGTGAAGGTTGTTCGACACCGTCTGGTAGTAGGCGAACGCCGCGCCGGCCCCACCCAGGCACAGCACCAGCACCACGGCCACCGCGACGAGCGCGATGCGCTTGCGCTTGGCACGCTTGCGGCGCTGGGTGTACTCGGCTTGGGAAACGCGACGGGTGTAGGGATTGTCGTCGTCGCGCGTCGAGCGCGGGGAAGGGGTGCGCGAGGAATCAGAAGAGCGTCCGTACGCCGACGGATCGAACGAATCGCGGCGTATACGCACCGTCGCGGGAAGCCCTGTCAGAGCGGCCGTCGAATCCCGTGGAGTTGGACGGTCGGCGAGCGGGGCGGCGCTGATTGCTTCTTCTGCTGCTCATGAGGAACTATTTTGACGGGCGAAGCGCACGAGGGCAAGGGCTGGCCAGCGTCTCTAGGAAAAAGCCATAGGGCTCGGCGGAAGGCACGGCACGGCGACGGGAGCAGAGGGCCGGAGCACGGTGCCGCCCTTCCCTAGCACGCGTTCAGGCGGTTGCGCACGTACTCGTTCGCCGCGTTCTCCACGGCGTCGTCCAGCGGAGCGAGCTCCGGGACGGGCACGCCGGCCCGTCGTGCGCGGCGTTCGAGCGCGCGGGCGAGCAGGGCGTCGGCCACCTGGGGGTTCTTCGGCAGCAGCGGACCGTGCAGGTAGGTGCCCACCACGTTCTTGTAGCGCACGCCGTCGCGCTTGTCGCTGTCGTTGTTGCCGTGGCCCGTCGATGACGCCACGTCGCCGAAAGCCTCCACGCCGGCACCGAGGCGCGTGCGGCCCGCGTGGTTCTCGTAACCCACCACAACCCGTTCGGCCAACGGCGAGCGCAGTGCGATGTTGCCGATGAGCCGGTTGCCCGAGCCGCCGGGTGCGCGCTCGGTGGTCATGTCCACCAACCCCAGGCCGCGCACCACTTCCTCGCCCAGCAGCCACTCGCGCCCGAGTATCTGGAAGCCGCCGCAGATGGCCAGCAGCACGCCGTCGTCCTCCACGTAGGCATGCAGGTCGTCGCGCATGCGCATGAGGTCCTCGGACGCCAGCCGCTGCTCGCGATCCGGGCCGCCGCCCAGGAACACCAGATCGACGTCCGCCAGGTCCACGTGCTCGCCGTGGTTCACGCGGAGCACCTCCACGGGAATGCCGCGCTCGCGCGCCCGGCGCTCGAGCACCTTGACGTTCCCGCCGTCGCCGTAAAGGTTGAGCAGGTCGGGGAAGAGGTGCGCGATCATGAGCGGGGCGGGATCGGCGCCGGCGGTTGGGACGTTCTCGTTTCGCGCCGGGGAGGAAGGGCCGACCGGAGCGCGGTCGCCCTCCGTCGCCTGGCTGGCGAGGCGGATCGGGGCGGCGGCGCCATCCGTCGCCTGGGCGGCTCCCGACCCGGAAGGATCCCCGGGCGACTTAGGGGAGGAAGGAGCCCCTCCCGCAGCATCGGGCGCTTCGCCTGCGAGCCTTCCCAACTCTGCGTGCACGGGCGGGAGCGCGGTGTAGTTCGCTATCACGTAGGCGCGGGCGTCTGACGGCAGGGCGTCCATCTGAGCGAACATCGCCGACGCGTCGTCGACGAGCGCGGCATCCAAACCGGCGTACTTCAGGCGCACCTGCACGTCGTTCTTGCGGATGCCGCCCGCGAACACGCGCAGGCCGGGCTGGCCCGCCAGCTCCTCGAAGTCGATGTCCCACAGCCACGACACGTCGCGGCCGTCGCCCTCCTTGTCGTTCACGAAGAAGGCCACCGCCTTCGGCCCCTCGTCCTGCAGGATGATCTTGATGTTCTGGTTGAACCCGGTGGGGTTCTTCGCCAGGTTCAGCAGCGTGCGCCGCCCCGCCACCGAGAACTCCTGCAGGCGGCCGTTGCGCGGGTCGAACGCGTCGATGGCACGCTGCAGCGCCTCGGCCGACACGCTCACGAGATCGGCTGCCGCCCAGGTGGCAAGCAAGTTGTATACCATGTACGCGCCGCTGAACGGTGCCTCGAGCGCGGCATCACCCCGCGGCCCGTGCGCGGCAAACGACAGACCGTCGGCGCCCAAGCGCACGTCCCGGGCGGCACAGTCCAGCGCGGGGCGCGCGAACCCGCAGGTGGGACAGCGGTAGGCCCCCAGCTGCCCGTACTGGCGGTACGCGTATTCCAGCATGGTGGAGCAGCGCTGGCACATCTGCGCGTCGGCCACCGTGTTCTGCGGCAGGTGCAGGTCCTCGTCAACGCCGAAGGCGACCGTGGGGTTGCCCACGCGCTCGGCGATGGCGGCGCACAGCGGGTCGTCGGCATTGAACACGAGCGTGGACTTCGGCGACGCTGCGAGCGCGCCCGCGATGCTCTCCTGGATGCGGTCGATCTCGCCCACGCGGTCCAGCTGGTCGCGGAACAGGTTCAGCAGCAGCACGTAGTCTGCCTGAAGGTGCGGCAGGATCTTCGCCAGCCACAGCTCGTCGCACTCGAACACGCCCCAGTCGGCCTCGCGGGCATGCAGCAGCGCCGTGGCCACGCCGGAGTCCAGGTTCGCACCTGTGCGGTTGCACACCACGCGCTGGCCGGCGGTTTCCAGCGCGTCGGCCAGGAGGTTCGTCACCGTGGTCTTGCCGTTCGTGCCCACCACGCACACTGAGCCCTTCTGCAGGCGCGGGGCGAGGTCGGCGATGACGCGCGGGTCGACGTAGAGGGCAACCTTTCCCGGGAAGTTTGCGGCGGGACGGTGGAACACGTGCTTCAAGCCCCACGTGGACACGGCGCTGACGGCGCGCGCGGCGGCGAACTGCAAGCCCATGAGCAATCCTTTCGGTTCGAGACGCGCCCCAGTATAACCCTTATCGCCGACGGGTCCGCAGGCACCGCGGCCTGCCGTCGTGTTCCCTCCATACAAATTTCAGTAGAAAGGCTTGCCGACCTTCCGCGGCAAAGGCTTGAACGTGCTATGGTGTTAAATTGGATCATACGGGCGGTTCGTCGGTGACGAACCGTGCTTTGCGCGCTCGCCGAGCGCATGTTTCGGGTAGAATGAAGCGGACGACGACAACGACGACTAAGCACGGCGTTCGATCGCCATGGGGGCAGAGATGTACGACGAATTCGGAGAACACCCCTCGCACAACGCGGATAGCAGGCGCATGCCGAGGCCGAACGGCCGCGAGCGCACCGATGCCGCTCACCGCCACATCCCCGAAGGCTCCCCAGCGCATCAAGCACGCGCCGGCGTTGCACGCACGCACGTTTCCGCGCGGGACGACGATGCCGCGCCGAGCCAACGCGCTGCAGGACGCCCCGTATCCCATCCCTCGTCGCGCGCGGGAGGACGTCCCTCCCACTCAGGGCGCATTCCCCCGCAAAACCGCAACGGTCAGCGCTACAGCCCATCGGCAAGCGCAGGGGCGCGGCCGCGTCGGGCGAGCGACGCCTCCCACGGCAAGGGGCGCGGTGCGCAAGTCGACGCCGCCTCGGCCCCCTACCAAGATCACGACCGCTATATGCGCATCGCGCAGAAGCCCGAGCGCCCCGGCCGGCGACTTGCGAGCGTGCTCGCCGGCGTGGGCTTGGTGGCCGCCGTCATCATCGGCGCGGTGCTGTTCGTGCAGAGCCTGCCCGCCAACATCACGCTGAACGGGGCGAGCGTCGAAGTGCACGGCGGCAAGACGCTCGGCGACGCCCTGTCCGCCAGCGGCGTCAAGCCCCAGCCGGGCGACCTGCTGGCCGTGGACGGCAGCGTGCTGGAGGCAGGCAAGGGGGAGCCGTTCCACGCCACGGTGAACGGCGAGAAGGTCACCGAGCTTGACACGAAGCTGGGGTCGGGAGACGTAGTGGAGATCGGCGACGGCGGCCCGATCGAGGAGCCGTCCGACTCCGTGGAAACGGCCATTCCCTGGACGGTCGCACAGGAAGGCAACGGCGCCATCCACCTGGTGGAGGGCGAGGGCAAGGACGGCGTAAAGGCCACGAAGACCGGCAAGACGTCCGGCATCACGGCCGAGCAGGTCAAGCAGGAGCCCAGCAACATCGTGCGCCGCAACGTATCGCCCGACGTGGGCGACGACAAGGTGATCGCGCTCACGTTCGACGACGGCCCCTGGGGCGACCAGACCGGCCAGGTGCTCGACGTGCTGGCCGAACACGGCGCAAAGGCCACGTTCTTCACCGTGGGCAACCGCATCGAACAGGACAACGGCGACGCGTTCGTGAAGCGCGCAGTCTCCGAGGGCCATCAGGTGTGCACGCACTCCTACGACCACGCCGCCGGCAGCGGCCAGGGCGTGAACCTGGGCTTCATGTCGCCCGAGGAGCAGAAAGCCGAGGTAGAGAAAGGGCGCGCCGCCATCGAGGCCGTCACCGGCGCCGAGGCGAGCCGTATCTTCCGCACCCCCGGGGGCAATTTCGGCGACGACGTGGTGAAGAACATCGGCCCGCTCATCAAGGCGGAGATCGGCTGGAACATCGATTCGAGCGACTGGCGCAGACCGGGAGCGGACGCCATCGCCAAGCAGATCGAGGATGCTTGGCCGGGGGCCATCGTCCTCATGCACGACGGCGACGGCGATCGCTCGCAGACCATCGAGGCGCTCAAGAAGGCGCTCCCCCGCCTGAAGGACCAGGGCTACCGCTTCATCACCATCGACGAGCTCCTCCAGTACCCCTTGTCGTAGCCGCAGGGGCAGAGCTCGCCCACCGCACCTCCAGCCGGGTGTCGCCGACAGCACGTCGCGGACGCCGTCACGCACAGGGCGATTTCGCCCTGTCGCTTGCTCCCCGATATTGGTATAGTGAGGTGATCTGGCCGCTTGACTGCTTCGAGCAGGCGGGGGGCGGGGTGGACATCGTACAGCCCGGTTCGCAGGGGGAGCTCGCATGGACGTAAGCCAAATCGTATCGATCGCGGTGTTCGTCATCGCCATGGTGGCCATCATGACGGAGAAGCTGCACCGCTCGCTTGCCGCCATCGTGGGCGCCATGCTGGTGCTGGCGCTGCATGTGCTGCCGTTCGACGCGGCCATGGAGCACATCGACTTCAACACGCTCGGCGTGCTCCTGGGCATGATGCTGTTCGTGTCGGTGGTGAAGCTCTCCGGCATGTTCGAGTTCCTGGCCATCAAGGCCGCGAGGCTCGCCAAGGGCGAGCCGTGGAAGGTCATGCTGCTGTTCGTGCTGCTCACCGCCGTGCTATCGGCGTTCTTGGACAACGTGACCACCGTGCTTCTCATCGGCCCCATGACGCTCACCGTGTGCAAGCTGCTCGACGTGAACCCCATACCTTTCTTTATGACCGAGATCCTCGCGTCCAACATCGGCGGCACCGCCACGCTCATCGGCGACCCGCCCAACATCATGATCGGCTCGGCCGCCGGATTCACGTTCTTCGATTTCATCCTGTACGACGCGCCGGCCGTCGTGGTCATCCTGGCCGCAGTGCTGGTGGTGTTCTATTTCCTGTACGGCCGGAAGATGCACGTGAACGAGGAGCACCGCGCGCGCATCATGGAGCTGGACGAGCACGCCATGATCAAGAACAAGCGGCTGCTGAAGCAGAGCTACGTCATGATAGGCCTCGTGGTGGTGGGCTTCATGGCGCACGGCGCGCTGGGGCTGGAGTCGAGCGTCATCGCGCTCGGCGCGGCCGGCATCATCATGCTCATCTCGGGCGAGAGCATCGAGGAGGCGCTCGCGAACGTGGAGTGGACCACGCTCGCGTTCTTCGCCGGCCTGTTCGTCATCGTGGGCGCCATGGCCGAGACGGGCGTCATCGAGATGCTGGCGCATGCGCTCATCGACGCCACGGGCGGCAACGTGTTCGTCACCATGCTCGTGCTGCTGGTGGGCTCGGCCGTCATCTCCAGCTTCCTGGACAACATCCCGTTCGTGGCCACCATGATCCCCATCCTGCTGGCCATGGAGTCCACCGGCATGGACGTCACGCCGCTGTGGTGGGCCGTGTCGCTGGGCGCCTGCCTCGGCGGCAACGGCACCCTCATCGGCGCCAGCGCCAACGTGGTGCTGTCCGACATCAGCAAGAAGAACGGCCACGAGATCACGTTCGTGCAGTTCCTGAAGACCGGCTTCCCCATCATGCTGCTCACCGTGGTTATTGCGGGGCTGTATCTGGTGGTGAGGTTCCCGCCGGCGTAGGGCGGGCGCGAGGGGGGCCGCCTAGAGCGGCACGATGTCCTTGTGGAGGAAGCGGAGGCGGCCGACCTGCTTCTCGATGTGGAAGTGGCCGCAGTACCAGCGGCGGTAGTCGAGGCGCTGCTCGATGCGCTGCAGCCAATCCTCCATGGAGGTATCAACCGTGGACTGGTCGATGGATGGCAGCAGGGCCTCCTGCGGGACGAACGCGGCGGGGCAGGTGTGGGAGAGCACGGTGTCGATGCGCCAGCGGCGGCGGTCGAGGGCCTGCTCGACGTGCCGCTTCTCGGCTTCGGTGAGCTGCTCGTCGGGGAACCAGAGATGGCCGTTCGCCAGCCGGTGCTGCTTGTCCACGCTGTAGGCGCCGCCGATGGCGATGGCAAGGCGGCCCTCGAGGTCGAACACGCTGCCGTCGCGCGCGAACAGGATTCGGGGATATGCCTCGTCGACGTACGCCTCGCCGCCGTGCCACGGTTGCAGGCGGTAGCCGGAGAGCGCCGCCGGGTTGCGATCGTGGTTGCCGCGGATGCAGAGGAAGGTGACGCCCGCCAGGGAGGCGCGAACCTTCACGGCGTCGTCGCGCTCGTCGCCGAAGTAGTCGAACCCGGTGTCGCCCAGGCACACGATCACGTCGTCGGGGCCCAGGCTGTGCTCGCGCGCGAAAGCGCGAACGTGCCGGTAGCTGCCATGGGTGTCGCCCGTGACGTAGATCATGCGCAACCACCAGGCATGACGAGCACGATCTTCCCGTCCTTGCCGCGCTCGGCGACGGCGCGATGGGCGTCGGCAGCCTCCTCCAAGGAGAACGAACGCGCGACGATCACCCGCATCCCGCCCTGCAGCGCGGCGGACAGCGCGTGCATCGCCAAATCGAGCTCGTCGGGATGCAGGTTGTTCACGCCCATGCCGCGCACGTCGAGGTCGGCCTTCACGAGCGTACGGGGATCGAAGTCGAGCGAGCCGCGGCTGCCGACGATCACGATGCGCCCGCGCACGGCGGCCACCTTCGCATCCTTCATGAGGTTGGCTTGCGCGGCCATGTCGATCACGACATCGACGCCGCGACCCTGGGTGGCCGCGAGAATCTCATCCAAGTAACCCTCGGCGTGGTGGTCGAAGGCGCGCCGGGCACCGAGGCGCTCCACGAGCTGCCGACCTCGGGCGTCGCCGGCCGTGCCGTGCACGACGGCCCCGATGCGATGCGCAAGCTGCACCGCGAGGGTTCCCACCCCGCCGCTTGCACCGTGGACGAGCACCGTTTCGCCGGGACGCACCCGCGCACGCACGAACAACGCGTCGGCCGCCGCCAGTCCGGGAGTGCCGAGGCCCGCGCCCTGCTCGAACGGAACGGCGTCGGGAAGCGGGGCAACGGCGGATGCGTCGCAGACGACGAACTCGGCATAGGTGCCGGTGCAGCGGCGGGCACGCGCCGCCGCCACGAACACGCGCTCCCCCACGTGCGGAGCGCCCGAGGGAAGGTTCGCCCCGCACGCGTCGACGATGCCGGCGCCGTCGTTGCCTGGAACGTAGGGCAGCTCGGGGAGCTGGGCGTACTGGCCCGCGCGCAGATAGGTTTCCACCGGGTTGACACCGGCTGCGCACAGGCGCACGCGCACCTCGCCTGCATGCGGCTCGGGCAGGGGAACGCGCTGCTCCACCAACACATCTGGCCCGCCGAACGCGTTTACCACGATCGCCTGCATGTCTGGCCCTGCGCTCGATTTCACCATCGGACCGCTCCTTCCGCCTTCGTTAAAACCTCTTTGCCGTTCGCAGCCCGATCGTAGCGCGGCATGCGTGCGCTTCTCCGCGTCGTGCGGCCGGCTTGCGAAGGTCGTTACCGGCCTGGCAGCGAGCCGGAACGCCTCGACCGCGCCCTCTCGAACCGCGCCCCCGTATCAGCGTCCAGATGCGCACGGGGGCAAACGACGTTCCAAGATAAATTTGAGGATTGCTCGCAACGGCCTATTGCAGGTCGGAGCACCTTTCGGTATACTGCGTATTCGCGCTTCGCAAAGAAGCCGTGACGCCAACGTGGCTCAGCTGGTAGAGCAACGCACTCGTAATGCGTAGGTCAGCGGT
>OLND01000985.1_pt1 | contig 31943 bp, 31 predicted proteins | sample 1672031 | NCBI WGS metagenome assembly OLND01 (sample SAMEA3136638, study PRJEB25190) | human gut metagenome | biome: human gut; feature: human-associated habitat; material: faeces | place: Austria | collected 2013 | reverse complement strand
CGCTCTCCCCTCGCGCACCCCACCGGGCCACGCTGAAAAGAATTGTGGTAATATATAATTATATCATTAGAATGTAAAATAACAGGATATCTTCTCCATACGAGAGAGAAGAGTCCTGTTATTTTTATATACTGCTATATTATTTATAAGAAAGTCTTCCGCTTTGAAACACCAGGAGGATTTTTCAAAGGGAACCACATAAGGCAAAATTTCCGTCAAATATTTTGGCCCAGGGGTTGCCAGGGGACTGGCTAAGTCCCATGGCGGTTTTCTTATATTCCAATATAGAAAAAGGTTTCAGGAAAGTATTCCTGAGAAAGAAATGTTAATGCAAATTAACGGGTTCAAGGGAAGTCCCCTTGCGGGTCAGAGGGCAGTTCCCTCATGTACGAATCGGTTGATATAATGCAGTGCCGCGCCAATAGCCGGAGTATATTGTCCATGTGTGCCGACCAGCAGTTGATCAGCTGTGAGAGTGAATGGGGTATTTTCATTGATCAGATGCAGTAGCATATTGAGATCTTCCGGAACCAGGTAAGGGGCAAGATATCCGCTGATAATGATAGGGCTGTCGATGATCATATTCAGATTTCGCATCGCAAATGCAAGATGTTTAAGATAATCCTGCCAGATTGCATTCAGATTTTGGCTTACTGTAGAAAGTCCCATCTGCAGATCCTGCACGATCTGCAATTTGGAAGTTATTTTAGTATACCATAATAAAATACGGCAAAAAGAGGAGGAGCGGATAGTTTAACGCCGGTCATTGACAAATAGTTGTATTCTGTTTACCATGGACAACAGATACAGAGATTTATCCAGTAGATATTCAAATAAAATGTGGATAAACATTTGAACGGGGAGGCCTGAAAATGAAGATAACAGAGCGATTGAATGCTCTTCGAGAGTTAATGAAAGAAAAAAAGATAGATGCCTATCTGGTGCCAACGGATGATTTTCATGGATCTGAATATGTGGGTGATTACTTTAAATGTAGAAAATATATCACAGGTTTTACAGGATCAGCGGGAACAGCTGTGATCATGCAGGATATGGCGGGATTGTGGACGGATGGTCGATATTTTATACAGGCGGCAGATCAGCTTTGTGGCAGTACGATTGAACTGTTCAGATCGGGCGAGCCTGGGGTACCGACGGTACATCAGTTTCTGGCAGAAAAGCTGCAAAATGCTATGTGTCTGGGGTTTGATGGAAGGACTGTCAGTGCAGAAGAAGCGGAACAATTAGGTGAACTTTTGAAAGAAAAAAATATCACATTTGCTGTAAATGAGGATCTGATTGGAGAAATCTGGAGTGAACGGCCGGCACTTTCCTGCGAGCCGGTCATGGAACTGGATGTGAAATGGGCTGGCGAATCAAGAAAGGATAAAATTGCAGGGATTCGAGAGCAGATGAAGGAAAAAAAAGCGGATATTTTTATCCTTACTTCGCTTGATGATATTGCCTGGCTATTAAACATTCGTGGTAATGATATTCATTGCTGTCCGGTTGTTCTTTCTTATTTGATCATGACAGATACCGAGGTTCGATTATATGCAAACGCAGCTGCTTTTTCGGAAGAAATCTGTACAAATCTGGCAGATGATGGAGTAAAAATCTATCCGTATGAGGATGTTTATTCTTATGTTCAGATAATCTCAGAGGATAAAAAAATCCTGCTTTCCAAAGCCAATGTCAACAGCCGTCTGGTAAGTAATATTCCATGTAATGTGACGATTGTGGATGAGCCGAATCTGACACTTCTTCCGAAGGCAGTCAAAAATCAGACAGAGATGGACAACGAAAGAACTGCACATATCAAAGATGGTGTTGCAGTTACAAAATTCATTCGCTGGATGAAAACAAATGTGGCAAAAGAGAGGATTACAGAACTCGGCGCAGCAGAGAAATTATATCAGTTTCGCAGTGAGCAGGAGCATTTTATTGGAGATAGTTTTGATCCGATCATTGCCTATGGAAAGCATGCGGCAATTGTTCATTACAGTGCAACAGAGGAGACAGATATTCCATTAGAGGCCAGAGGGATGGTACTTGCAGATACTGGCGGACACTATCTGGAAGGTACGACCGATATCACAAGAACGATCGTATTGGGACCGGTCACAGAGAAAGAGAAGAAATATTTTACTGCAGTTCTGCGTGGAAATCTGAATCTCGCAGCTGCGAAATTTAAATACGGATGCACCGGATTAAACCTTGATTACCTTGCCAGAGGTCCGCTTTGGGAACTTGGCGAAGATTATAATCATGGTACCGGACATGGGGTAGGATATCTTCTGAATGTGCATGAAGGGCCTAACAGTTTCCGATGGAAAAATCTTCCGGGAAATCCGGCACCGGTGTTGGAAGAAGGTATGATTACATCCGATGAACCAGGATATTATCTGGAGAATGAATTTGGCATCCGTCATGAAAATCTTGTTTTATGTAAGAAGGCAGAAAAAACTCCTTTCGGGCAGTTTATGTGTTTTGAGTCACTGACTATGGTACCGTTTGACCTGGATGGAGTTGATACGGAACAGATGTCGGACCGTGAACGAAAACTGCTGAACGAATATCACAAAAAAGTCTATGTTACCATAGCACCATATCTAGATGAGGAAGAAAAAGCATGGCTGAGACAGGCAACCAGAGAAATCTGACAAAGGGTGAAAAAACATCGACCAGCAAGAGCCGTGAAGATTTTTCAGGCGCTTCGGGGGTGGTGGAGAAGCTTCGGCAGTATTATCACAGGGATAATATTACTGCATATGCGAAATACCACAAGACATTACATTTTGAGTAAATGATTACAAAATAGAATCTGTCAAATAAAAATATAATATTTTACTTTTTGTGCGGAAACAGGTATTATATAGGTAAAATGTTACTGTGTATTTGTAAAGTGACAGAGTAACAATAACAGGAAGATTTTCTGTGTACAGACAAAGATTTTCACACAAGGAGAAAGATTATCATGAAAATTGGTTTTATCGGTTGTGGAAATATGGCAACAGCCATGTTAAAGGGAATTCTGAAAAGTGGAGAAGTGGCAGCGACAGATATGATCGCTTCTGCAAAATCAGATAAGACACGTAAAAAGATCGAGCAGGAACTTGGCATTCAGAAGGCAGATACTAACGCACAGGTTGTGGATTTTGCGGATGTAGTTTTTCTGGCAGTGAAGCCACAGTTTCTGGAAGGTGTTCTGAATGAAATTAAAGACAGTGTAAAAGAGGAACAGATTTTTATCTCTATTGCACCGGGTAAAACATTACAGTGGCTTGGGGAACATCTGGGAGAAAAAACAAAAGTTATCCGTACTATGCCAAATACTCCGGCAATGGTTGGTGAGGGAATGACAGCGCTTTGTGTAAATGAGCTGGTCACAGAAAAAGAAACTGCACTTGCCGTAAAACTTTGCAATACCTTCGGAAAGACAGAAGTGATTCCGGAACATCTGATGGATGCGGTTGTAGGTGTTTCCGGAAGCTCTCCGGCATATGTGTTTATGTTTCTTGAAGCAATGGCAGATGCAGCAGTTGCAGACGGAATGCCGAGAGCACAGGCATACAAATTTGCGGCACAGTCCGTGCTCGGAAGTGCAAAACTGATGCTTGAGACAGGCAAACATCCGGGTGAACTCAAAGATATGGTCTGCTCTCCGGCAGGAACGACAATTCAGGCAGTGCGTGTTCTGGAAGAAAAAGGTCTGCGCAGTGCAGTGATCGAGGCTCAGACTGCATGTGTGAAAAAAGCAAAAGGAATGTAAAATAAAATTTAAATTGACAGGCAGACACTCATCAATGCACAGAAGTATCCGGATGATACTGATAGGATCGCTGGGCGTGTTTTTTTATAATTATTTTTTGCTTCTTGGGACAGCACGTCTCAAAGCACAGACAGCATTTGTGATAAATGAACTCTGGCCAGCGCTGATCATTCTTTTTTCCTGCTGGATCCTGAAAGAAAAGATGAATCTGGGAAATACAGCGGTGATTGCCAATCTGGCATATCTGATTCCGTTTGTGTCGCTGATTCTGACACATTTTGTTCTGGGAGAAAAGATTACCGTGTTTTCTGTTCTGGGTCTGGTACTGATCGTGACAGGCATTATTATACAGATGATAGTAAATAAAAAATGGAGGCATCAGAGATATGATATATACGGTGACGTTTAATCCTTCTCTGGATTATATAGTAGGCGTTGATGAATTTAAAACAGGAAAAGTAAACAGAACAGCAGAGGAACTTATTTTGCCCGGAGGAAAGGGAATCAATGTGTCAATCGTACTTCAAAACCTGGGAATGGAAAGTATCCCACTTGGTTTTGCCGGCGGGTTTACAGGAGAAGAGATTCGCAGACTGATGAAAGAGCGGAAGATAGAAGAGCAGTTTGTGCGGGTAAAGAAAGGAATCTCAAGAATCAATGTAAAATTGCGTTCTCTGCAGGTGGGAGAGAATGGTGAAAAAACTGTATCAGAGGAATCTGAAATAAATGGTATGGGACCGGAAATCAGTGGAGAAGAACTGGAAATTTTTTATCAGCAGCTAGATGCTCTGCAAAAAGGGGACATCCTTGTTCTTGCCGGAAGCATTCCGACGGTTCTTCCATCTACGATCTACCGTGATATTATGAAACGTTTGCAGAAGCGAGAAGTTATGATCGTTGTGGATGCAACCAAAAATCTGCTGGTAAATGTACTGGAGTATCATCCGTTTCTGATCAAGCCAAATAATTATGAGCTTGGAGAAATTTTTGGTGTTACGTTGAGCACAAAAGAAGACGTTATTCTTTATGCAAAAAAACTGCAGGAAATGGGCGCTGCAAATGTACTGGTCTCTATGGCGGGAGATGGGGCAGTTCTTGTGGCGGAAGATGGATCCACTTACAAAAGTGAAGCACCGGAAGGTAAGGTAAAGAATTCTGTTGGTGCAGGAGATTCCATGGTAGCCGGATTTTTATATGGATATTTGAAGTCTGGTATATATGAAGATGCTTTTTATTATGGAGTCTGTACTGGAAGTGCAAGTGCTTTTTCAGAGAATCTTGCAACACGAGAAGAAGTGGATACACTGTTGAGGAATATAAAAAACAGAGCATAAATTAATTCAAGTCGAACAAAAAAAGAAATCTCCGTGTATGAAAAGGGAAAGAGAGGATTCATGCACGGAGATTCTTTTATCGAAAATCAGAAGTATCCGATGAAGCCTTCTTCTACGAGTTCATGTAAACGGTCGATCGGGAACATGGCGTTGACATCTTTATTGATATCGGAGTTGTCGAAGTCGCCGTGTGTAACCATCAGCATATCAGAAGGAGTATCAAAAGGAATGACTCTGTAGGAAAAATCACCGGATGTATTGAATGGTGTCTGATCTTTGCGGTGGATACCACCTGCAGTGATAAAAGCTACTTTACATTCACTTAAAGGTTTCTTTAATTCTGTAAATATCGGTTTGAGTGTGATCGGTACAAAAATTTCTGACTGCATGCCTTCTACTGTAGTTAATTTCATAATAAGTTCCTCCTCTTAAATGGATTCTACCGGAATATCTTTTTTACCAATGACTTTCATACAGCTGAAATAGAATTCAGCTGCCAGACCTTCCTCGAGGGTGACTGGATTGATGAGCCTACATCTGCACTTGCCCCAGAGCTTGTAGGTGAAGTATTAAATGTTATGAAAGATCTGGCAAAGTCAGGAATGACAATGATCGTGGTCACTCATGAGATGGGATTTGCACGTGATGTGGCGGACAGAGTAATTTTTATGGCAGATGGTTATGTGGTTGAGGAAGGAAAACCGGAGAAAATGTTTACAAATCCTAAGAATGACAGAACAAAAGCATTTTTTTCAAGAATTCTGAACAGTTAGGGATGAGGTGAGCTGTTATGGCAGAGACATCGTGGAGGCAACATCAAAAAAAATGAACCTTCCTGTCTCAAAAATCAGTGAACATGAAGAAACATACAGCACCAGTCTTTTTTCCATGTTGCTTCCATTAGGCTCTGATTCGATAGCAAAGCAGGATGAAATCTACAATGTGCAGAAAGAGGTTATCCGTGAGATGGCAGAAAAGGAGTCGTGCATTATTGTAGGAAGATGTGCAGATTATATTTTTCGTGATCACAGAAATGTTTTGAATATATATATCTATGCGCCGGTGGATGCACGCTATAAAAATTGTGTGGAAGTGCTCAAAATGAAGCCGGAGGAAGCAACAAAAATGATCTACAAAGTAGACAAAGCACGTACAGCATATCATAAGCGATATGCGAAATATGCACCAGGTGATCTGGACAGCAAGCAGATCATGATCGATTCCAGCATGCTGGGAGTTAAGGGAACGGCAGAAGTGCTGGCAGAGATCGTACAGCGGAGATTTGGACTATAGATATTAACTGAAATGAGAATAAAATGAATAAGTGTAAGACAAGAAATAGTTATAATTCCGGAGTGGGGTTATAACTATTTTTATGTTAATATTTATTTACACGTGCGTCCTTTTTGGCGTTTTTGGCGTCTAATAAGTAGAAGCACATAAACAGAAGCTTTTACACAACATTTCCTGATGACCGGTCAGAAACAGGAGAATGGAGAAATCAATGAACAATGAATTTTTGATACGAAGGGCGAAGAAAGACGACAAAGATGCCTTCTGCAGACTGATGGATGAGCATTTGCAGTGTATGTACAAGATGGCATCTGCATATCTCAAGAATGATGAAGATGTTGCCGATGCAATCCAGGATACCATTCTTTCCTGCTATGAAAATCTGAGAAGTCTGAAGCAGAACAGATACTTCAAGACCTGGATGCTGCGGATTCTGATCAATAAATGCAAGGATATTCTGAAGCAGAAGAAACAGGTCACCTACACGGATCAGATGCCGGAGACTCCTTTTTATGAGGAAGAATATGCTGCAAAAGAATGGGCACAGATGCTGGAACCGCTGGATAATAAATATCGTCTGGTGATCCTTCTGTACTATATGGAAGGCTTTAATATCCGGGAAATCAGTGACATTCTGGATATGAAAGAAAGTACTGTGAAGTCACGTCTTCAGCGTGGCAGAAAACAGATTGCAGAACTGTATGAATATAAAGTCAGGGAGGGACGTGCCTAATGATGAGTCTTAATGATAATGAAAAGGATTTTCAGAAAAAACTTCAGGAAGAAACAGAAATACCAGTGATCGTGCATGAGCGTGTGAATCAGGCATATCGTCTGATCGAGAATAATACTGCGGTACAGAAAAAAGTACCAAAAGATCCTTATCACTGGATGAAGATCGGAGGAAGAATTGCAGGGGGGATGGCAGCAGTGCTTGCAGTTGGATTTGTACTTTGTGCGGTGAATCCTGTCATGGCCAAAAATCTTCCGGTGTTTGGAGGACTTTTTGAAATGCTGCAAGATAACGTGAGCTTCTTTGGTGATTTTGCGGATCATGCAACGACTCTGGAAGCTGTTGATACAACTGAGACAGAAAGAACCGCGGCAGACACTGGGTCAGACACAGAAGGAAATCCATCGGAAGATACTGAGGCGGGACAGGATACGAAAAAAGATGACACCGCATATACCAAGACAGCAGATGGTCTGACTATCACATGCTCGGAAGTATACGCGAACAGTCAGGCGGTCTATGTAACCATGCAGTTTAAGAGCGAGCAGCCATTTCCGAAGACAGAAACTCGGGCGGAAAGTGGAACACCAGTTATTGATCTGGATATGACTGGTGGTGTGGATTTTAACGCAGAGGCGGATCCGGTCATCGATGGTCAGGTGGAAGGAAAGTTTCTGGATGACAACACCTATGCATGTATTTTCCGTTATGATCTTGCACATGCGGCAAAAGATTACACCGAATATAATGAGAAATACAATGAAATGACGCAGCAGGTGTTGGATGAAATGGGAATAACACTGGATGAGCTGGATGATGAGACAGATGAAGGTTATGCGCTGCTGGAAGAATATATCAATAAAGTGTCTGAGCGTGGTGGAGCATATCAGAAATATATTAAAGATATTGAGATTCCGGATACCTTTAACCTGCATCTGGATATTACGAAGGTAAGAGGACTGGAAGCAGACTATGAGTGGTCAGAAGCTGATGAAGAAAAATATGGAACAGATGCGGGCTACTACAAATATGAAGGTGACTGGAACTTTGATATTCCGGTTACAGTAGACGATTCTCAGACTGAGGTTCTGGAATTGAACGATACAAATGAGGCAGGTATCGGCCTCAGATCCGTAATCCGTACACCATATGAGCTGACGGTAAATGAGCTTTATGAGGATGGCTCTGACAGTGACTGTTTTATGGTTGCTCTTGATGCCAACGGAAATAAGCTTCCATATAATGATTCGGCTGGAAACTGCAATAATTTTACAATCCAGGACAGAGATATTTCCACGGTTGACATCTACATTCTGGACTATACTCAGTACATGGATGAACTGAAGGGACCAGATAATTACAACAATAATGAAAACAAACCAGAGGGTCAGAAGTGGAGTGATCTTCTTGACCAGTATGCAAAATATCATAAGACTCTGCATTTTGACTGATAATAGTATAGAATGAAAGAAATAAAAAGATAGTATTTCTTGCAATAAAACACTGAGATACCTTTGGTAAGACAGAAGTTTTGTTTGGTCAACCATTATTTCTACAAACGTAGAATTAGTGGTTGACTTTTTATTTCTACAGATGTAGAATACAAATAACTTCTACAAATGTAGAAAATAAAAATCAGGGAGAATCAATTATGAAAACAAAAACAACAAAATTTATGACACTTATGACCGTATCAGCACTGGGGATTTTTTCGGCTGGAACTGTTATGGCAGCCGGAAATAATGATTTCTATACACAGCCGCCGGCTGGTTCTGCCTGGGAGAAGGCAGATACGGAAGGTACTTATGCCAGCTATACGAATGGAAGTGATTATGTAAATATTTATAAATATTCACTGGAAGATGTCAAAACAGGAATTGCCAAATGTAACGACACATATGAGGCCTGCTACCAGACAATTTATTCAGAGGGAAACAGTCTGTATATGGCAGTAGGATATGCAAAAGATGCAGATGATATCGGTGACGTCAGAAAATTTGTAGAGTATATTTCTTATCCGGGAAATCCGTCTCTTACGAGAGAGGCTGACGAAAATTCTGATAAATCAGAGCCCGGTACTTCTGAACAGAAGTCTGGGGGAGAGACAAATTCCTCTGATTCTGATACAGAAAAAAACGCTTCTGTCAGTTCATCAGACAGCAGTGATGACTCAGATATTCTTACTACATCACCGTTAACATTAGTTGACAGTGATGGAAATACAATTGAGATCAATTATATTCTTCACAAAGATTATTCCTGTGAATATCGTGGAGATGATGGAATGGAATATACGGATAACGGAGATGAAACCTATACAGACGAAAATGGAAATACCTACGCAGCTCTGAATGATGACACACATCATCTGGGACATACGCTGGAACAGCATGATTTTCAGGATGCAGACGGCAATACTGTGACGGTTACAGAGACTACAAATGGTGATTATTATTTCCGTGACGACAATGGTACCGGATTTACGGACAACGGAGACGGAACATGGAGCGATGAAAATGGCAACAGTTATACCGAAATGAATTGATAGGTAACTGTTCACAGGTAATATTCCGCGAGGTGTTTTGCCATGAATATGGCAAAATCCCGAGACATACGGGGCAAAATCCTATCACCGAAGGTGATCTGGAATGGATTTTGACCAAGTTGCTGTGAACGGAGTGAACAGTAACATTGATAGCGACGAGCTTCTGTAAAATATGCAGAAGCTCTTGCCATTTTTTGACCCCGTGGTAAAATAAAATTATTCCTACATTTGTAGAAAATATATCAGATGTGAATCAGGAGGGTGGAAAAGAGTGAAAAAAACATATCAGAGATTACCTGAATCAGAATTGGATATCATGCTTGTTCTTTGGAACGGAACTCCTCCGATGACCAGGCCGGAAATTGAAAAAGTAATCAATACAAAGAAAAAACTTGCATCGACAACAATCCTTTCACTGCTGACAAGACTGGAGAGTAAAAATTTTGTGGAAGTGACGAAACAGGGAAAATTAAACCTGTATACTCCATTGGTTTCGCAGTCAGATTATCAGGCACATGAGAGTCAGAGTGTTCTTGAGAAACTCTATGGAAATTCATTAAAAAAATTTGTCACCTCACTTTATCAGGGGAAAAAAATCAGTTCTGAAGAAATTCATGAACTCAGCGATTTTCTTAAGGAGCTGGAAGACGGGGAGGAATAGCAAATTATGGAGATTTTTGTTCTGCATATTCTGAAATTGAATATTATTGCAGCAGTTATAATTTTACTGGTCAAACTGCTTGCGATTCTGTTTAAAGGTCAGGTATCAGCGAGATGGAAGTATATTATCTGGCTGCTGATTACGGTAAGTCTTTGTATTCCTGTGCGCCTTCCGGCAAATTTTACGCTGGTGGATTTTAAAGTACAGAGAAGCATTCAACAGAATGAACAAAATTCGAAGACAACGGATTACGCAGCAAGACCGGGAGAGAGACAGCAGAAAATGGAAATAATGTCTTCTGTGAACAATAATACGAAAAGTCAGTCTGAAGTTCCGGAACAAAAAGAGTTTATCGTGCATACGGCTGGAAAATGGCTGGAAACTATTGCTGTAATTTTTGCATCGGTCTGGCTGAGTGTGGCAGTGCTTAAACTGGCAGGAGAACTGCTGGCATATTACCTTTCCATGAAAAATCTCAGGAGAATGAGCCTTCCAGTCAATGATTCGGTGAGTATTCAGATGTATAGAGATGTATGCCGGAAAAAGAGTGTGCGCAGAGCACCGGAGCTCAGACAGAATGCGGGTCTTACTACACCACTTCTGGCAGGACTCTTCCATACAAAGTTGTATCTTCCGGCAACAGGCTATTCCGCAGAGGAGCGAAAACTGGTATTTTACCATGAACTTACACATTATTGTCATCGGGATCTCTGGTATAAGATGCTTCTTCGAATCTGTGCAACAATATACTGGTTTAATCCGTTTCTTCTTATTATGCTGAAAGAAGCAGATAAGGATATCGAGAATCTGTGTGATACGGCAGTGATTAACCGTGTAAACAAAAAAGACCACAGGCTTTACAGACAGCTGCTTCTTCGTACAGTGGCGATGAATAATCAGATCCCATATGTAACAGCAAGTCTCAATGACAGCGGAATGGTGTTTAAGGACAGAATTTTGTATATGGTGAACATACGGAAGCTTCGCAGAGGAATCCTGCCGGGAATTCTTGTGACGGTGCTTCTTGCGGGCAGTAACCTCGTATTTAATGTTTCGGCCGGGACAGATACAGCCCCAACGCGAACAGAGAGAACAGGGCAGGAAAAAAATACAGATCCGGAAGAAAAGAATGCACCGGATTATGCACCATTTTCTGAAATGATAGATATGCAGAAAATAGCAGGGACACAGAGTGAAACGGGAGTGTCAGAGGATACAGATACAGAAGCTTCTGTAAATTCGGGAGAAAACATCAGTGCGGAAACAAATTCTGATTCTACTGTGGAAAGCAACGAGCAGGAAAGTGAAACGACAGATAATGGAAGTGGTTCTGACAGCGATGGGTCAGGATCCTATTATGAGAGTCTTCCGGCAGGAGTGCCATACACCAGTGGCTTCAGTACTCCTTCCGGTGTGGCATCGATTGTAGCATCAGGTGAAGGTGATGAGGAATCCAGAGTCCTTTACGACAACGGAGATGGAACTTATTCTGACGATAACGGATTTCAATACAGCTATCAGGGAGACGGAAACTGGGCAGATGCCAATGGAAATTCTTATCGTACCTGGAATGACGAAGACTACAATTTGGGAACGAAGCTGGGACAGCATGAACTCCAAGGCAGCGGCGGAAGTGTCGATGTAAAAGAGACCACAAACGGAGATTATTATTATTGTGATGCAAATGGTGTTGGCTATACCGATAACGGCGATGGCACCTGGACCGATGAGAATGGGAATAGTTATACGGAGTAAAGTCTGCTATGCATGATAAAAAGATAGTATTTTACTTTTGAGGTGGAAACGGGTATCATATGGGTAACAACTTTTTCACCCAAGAAGGAGGATTATCATGAGCAAAGTAGTAGATATTACTGGAGTTTCTTCAAAGGAAGCCAGATTGAAAAGAATTATAGCTTCTCTGGAAGAAATAAAAGATACTCTTGTGGATGTGATTGATGCATATGAAGCAGAAGATGAGAGCAGTGACAAACTGGATCTTCTGACAGAGGCACTGGATGCACTGGAGGATGCGAATGACGCACTGAATGATGCATCCGATGAAGCCTGACACGGAGAGAAAAATATGGCATCAGAAAGAGCAGACGAGCTTTACAGAGCATTGATTGAAAGAAGATATCCGAAGGAACTATGTTCAGAAATTGCCTACAAGTATCTGAATACGGATTACACAGCAACGCGCATGCTGGGGTATCTGTACAGGATGACAGAGCCACCCGCAGTTGAGGTAGTGGTGGATGAAATGATTGCAATTTTGAGTGACAGGGAGCAGCTTATAAAGAAAAAAGAATCAGAACATGCCCAGGCTGTGATCAGTAAGATGTACAGGGACGGGCTGTAGATATCATAAAATGAGCAAAACATATATTGACACATTTTAAAGAAATAGTTATAATCCTAAACGTTAGGATTATAACTATTTTGCTTTCAACATAAAAAGAAAGGAACGTGAGACGTGGACACATCATTGCATTACCTGACCATGGCGAATCATCTGTTAATTCAGAAGCGTATTCTGGAAAAAGTAAAGGAGTCAGGGCTTACACTGGGACAGCCGAAGGTTCTGGATTATCTTAAAAGTCATGATGGAGCAAGTCAGAAGGAAATTGCAGCAGGATGTTTTATTGAAGCGGGATCGCTGACTTCAATACTGAACCGTATGGAGGAAAAAGGTCTGATTGAGCGACGTATGCTCAATGGAAACAGAAGGACTTTTCACATTTTTATGACAGAATCCGGCAGGAAGAGCCAGAAGCTTGTCGAGGCTGCTTTTGTGGAAATTGAGGAGAATGCATGGAAAGATATTTCTTCAGAAGAAGCAGAGACATTTATGAAGATTTATCATAAAATTTATTACAATTTGTCTGAGACAGGCTACAAGGAAACAGGGAAAGAAGGAAAGTAACAAATGAACAAATTAAAAAGATACGTAATATTTCTGATCGGTCTGTTTGTGAACTCACTTGGTGTCAGTCTGATCACGAAAGCAAGTCTGGGAACATCACCGATCTCATCCATTCCGTATGTGCTGAGTTTGAGTTTTCCATTTACACTTGGTAATTTTACGATTTTTTTCAGCGTATTTCTGATCTTACTGCAGTTACTGATTCTGCGTAAGAATTTTAAACTGGAACATGTTCTGCAGATACCGGTATCGATTGTTTTCGGATATTTCATCGACCTGACGATGCTTTTGTTTACATGGGTAAATCCGCAGAACTATGTCATGAAAATTGTGTATCTTCTGATAGGATGTCTGATCCTTGGAATTGGTGTGTATATGGAAGTTCTGGCAGATGTCGTCATGCTGCCAGGAGAATCATTTGTCCGTGCGATCGTTCTGACATGGAAAACCAACTTTGGTACGACAAAGATTTTCTTTGATGTGTCTATGGCAGTTATCGCGGCAGTTCTGTCTTTGGGCTTTGCCGGACACCTCAATGGTGTTCGAGAAGGCACAGTCATTGCAGCACTTCTGGTCGGATTTATCGCAAGGGTTCTGGGCAAGAAACTTGCGTTTGTAAAACCTGACATTTAATCTGAAAACGGAGATGGGAGTCTTTTTGTTTGTAGAAGGAGAAATCGATACACCTTATTGCAGGATTAAAAGTGCTTGGAAGTGGAAAATATTCATTTTTATTGTGAAAAAATTTATTTTTGTGTAGAAACGGAGGATTTCTAAAATGTCTGAATTGACTGAGAACAGTCATTTACAAAGTAACATAACAATGCCTGTGATAAGAGGGGAAATCGCACTGATAGTAATTATACTGATCAACAGTCTGGGAGTAGTACTTATGCTCTATTCTGGGTCAGGGATTTCTGCAATATCCAGTGTACCATATGCATTTTCGGAAGTATTCAATAAGATCTCACTTGGAACCTGGACCTACATTTTCCAGGGACTCCTGGTAGTATCCCTGATGATCATGCGAAAGAAATTTGTTGCACCGTATCTTTTCAGTTTTGTTGTCGGATTTGCATTCAGTGAAATGCTCGATGTACATGAAATGTGGATTAATGTTCTGCCTACAGCTATTGGATGGAGAGTACTTTATTTTATCATCAGCTACCTGCTCCTGTGTATTGGAATCGCACTTTCCAACCGTTGTGGCCTGCCAATCATTCCGACGGATCTGTTCCCAAGAGAGCTGGCAGATATCACAAAGATAAAATATTCCAGGATCAAGATCAGTTTTGATGTTATTTGCCTTGCAGTGACTGCACTGATGACATGTGTTATGCTTGGTCATCTGGACGGACTTGGAATCGGTACGATCCTCGCTGCATTTACCATGGGAAAAGTGATTGGAATGATCGGGGATAAAATGGACCAGCATGTGAGATTTGAGTCATTTATGACAAAGAAAACAGCGTAAAAAGATAAAGACCTGAAATTCAGAGTCCGTAAAATAAGACGGAAAACTGAATTTGGGTCTTTTTTATTCAGAAATTATATTCAGATGACTGTGTTCCCTGTGTTATCGTTTTCGTAAGCGGAATATATACATGAGTATACCAGCTATGACCATGACCGGGATCAGAACACTCAGCACCGTACACAAAAGCACAATCACGATTGCAGCGATCAGGATAACGGCAAGCTTGCCATACCAGGTACTAAGATCGATGTGAAAACTACGGCTCTTTACTTTTTTACTGCCGGAGCTGCTGTTGTCATATTCATAAGAATTGTCTGTGCATGGTTCAGAATAGCTTCCTGTAGTCTGTGGATTACCGGAAGCGGTTGAATCAGTATCTAAAAGAGTACGTGCGATCAGATGAGGATCGCCGAGTTCATTTAAAATATCGTCTTCACTGCGTCCTTTACGCTGTTCTTCTTCAATATAATTGCGATAATATTGTACATGGGCGGCAACATTTCCCTCCGGCATCTGCCCGGAAAGCTGTTCATATAAAATGTCAAGAAATTCTTTTTTGTTCATAACAAATCTCCATAAAAGCAAATTCATTGCCTCTGGCAGAGGCTTAATTATCAGAATGGCAACATTTTACCACACATAATGAGAAAGGAATAGAGATTGAAATATTAAATTTTCATAAAGGGATGTAAAGTGTTTCTGAAATAAAATGCTGGTATTTTATTTTATACATAGGAACAAAAACTTGTCTAAAAAAAATGAAACTGGTATAGTATACATTAGAACTTTTGCACAAATACGCGACAGAACAAATGGGGTGGAGAGATGTTAAAGATTTTTCTGGCAGAAGATGAGGTTGTAGTCCGTGAGACGATCAAACGAATGATCCCGTGGGAGGAACTTGGCTTTGAGCTGGTAGGAGAAGCGGCAGATGGTGAGATGGCATTGCCGTTGTTGATCAGACAGCAGCCGGACCTTTTGATCACGGATATCAAGATGCCATTTATGGATGGTCTAACGCTGGCACGTCTGGCCAAAAAGGAAATACCGGGGCTGAAGGTTGTGATCTTAAGTGGATATGATGACTTTAATTATGCAAAACAGGCGATAGGAATTGGGGTGGAGGATTATCTCCTGAAACCGATCACAAAGAATGCTTTGATTGAACGGCTTTCAGAAATCCGCAGCCGCTATGAACATGAAAAAACACAGAAAGAATATTACGAAAAATTCCAGAGAGAGATGCAGGCTTATGAGAAGAACAGCAGCCGCGATTTTTTTGAGGCATTGGTCGATGGTTCCATGGACATGATGGAGGTCTATAAAAGAGCAGAAAAGCTTGGTCTGGATATTGTTGCAGAGGCTTACAATGTTCTGATCTTTACGATGAACTGTGATGAGGATTTTTCCGGACAGAGAGATGAATATTCTTCGTGGGAAGCAGAGTCACTGGAACTTCTGGAAAACTTTTTTGCTGGTCATTCATCGGCCATGCTGTTTCGAAGTAATATTTTTTCCTATGGTGTACTTCTTAAGGGACAGAGAGAAACTATTGAAGAAAATACAAGAGCGTGTGTGGATGAGATCCGTAAGATTCTGAGCAGGCAGGATGGAAGAAGGGAATGGTTCCTTGCAGTTGGTCAGTCTGTGGAGCGTCTAAGTCAGATACAAAAGAGCTATCATACGGCATCAAGAGCCTTTTCGCAGAGATATCTGTATGATGAAAATATTCTTTACTATGATGAGATGGAAACTATGGAGCATCCTGGTGGACAGGCGGAGACTGAAGATAATGCCTATCTGCAGAAAGTGGATGTGAATGCCCTGAATCCGGCAATCCTTCAGAAATTTTTGAGCAATGGTCTTCAGGAAGAGACAGAAAACTTTGTAAAAGACTATTTTTATGCAATCGGTCAGGAGCCGATGGAATCACTGGTATTTCGAAATTATGTTATTCTGAATGTTCGGTTTTCTGTTATTTCATTCATTAAAGGGCTGGGATGTGATACGAATGAAATGGAATCTGCAGATACAGAAGAAGTACTTGCAGAGAGTGGAAAGAATATGGAAAGTGCAATTGCTTATGCGAAAAAAATGATCTCACAGGCAATCGAGATCCGTGACCAGAATTCCGGAAACAAAAACCGCAGTATTTTAAGAACCGCAGTAGATTTTATAGACAGCCATTATATGGAAGAAGATATTTCTCTGAACACAGTTGCCAATGTTGCAAATGTCAGCTCTAATCATTTCAGCGCTCTGTTCAGCCAGAATATGGGACAGACTTTTATTGAATATCTGACGACACTTCGCATGAATAAGGCAAAAGAGCTTCTGCGCTGCACGGGAATGCGTTCCAGTGAGATTGCGGGAGAGATCGGATATAAGGATGCACATTATTTCAGTTATCTGTTCAAAAAGACACAGGGCATGACACCGAGTGATTACCGCAAAGCCCGGGAGGATAAAGCATGAGAGGCGTAGTTCCCAAAGTAAAAAAGCAGATGGGGCTTAAGAAAAAAATGAACCGATTGCTTTTTAGTACGATGATTCCAATGGCGTGTCTGCTGGTTATTTTGCTTCTGATCTTCTGGCAGTATGCCGGACAGTATAATAAACTGTCAGAGAATCTGGCGGTCAGCAGTAAATTCAACCTGAGCTTTAAGGATGAGCTGGATCTGGAAATGTATTATCTGGCAATCGGTTCAAAGGAAGCCAGTGAACTGGATGATGTACTGGGACAGGTAGAGGATGCACAGGAGATTATGGAAAAACTGCGCAAAAATACATATCATGCCAGTGGCGTCAAATGTCTGAACAGTCTGGATGCTTATCTGGATAATCTGAAGAAACGAATGGTCCAGCTGATGGAGATCAAAGAGTATGACAGGCGAATGGAATTTATGGACAGCAACATTCGTATTATTACAGGTCTGATCATGCAGGAGATGCAGAACTATATTTATAATGAGTCCATGTATCTGGTACAGGTGGAAACAAGTCTGACGCATAGAGTCAAAATCCTGATATCAGGAATGGCAGTGTTACTGCTTGCAACGCTTGGGATCCTGATGCGCAGATCGTTCCGCCTGACAGGAGGAATCATCCGTCCGGTGACGGAGATGCTGGATAAGGTAAAGAAAGTCGGTCGCGGAAATTTTGATGTTCTTCCGGTAAGTGCAGAGATTGTGGAGATTGAGGAACTGGACCAGGGAATCAACAAGATGGCACACAGGATCAGTGGACTTCTGGAAAATGTCCGGCAGGAAAAGGAGATGCAGCATCTGACAGAACTGCAGCTGATCCAGGCACAGGTCAATCCGCATTTTTTATATAATACCCTGGATACGATCGTATGGCTGATCGAAGGTGGTATGACGGATGATGCAGTGGAGATGATTTCCAGTCTTTCTATTTTCTTCCGTACATCGCTTTCTAAAGGAAATGACATCATTCCTCTTTCAGAAGAGAAACGACACACTTTGAGCTATCTGGAGATTCAGCAGTTCCGCTATCGCGATATTCTGGAGTTTGAGTTATCCATACCAAAAGAACTTGATGGAATACAGGTACCGAAGCTTTCCATTCAGCCGCTGGCAGAGAACGCGCTTTATCATGGTATCAAAAACCGTCGTGGAAAAGGTAAGATCACGATAACCGGCAGGGAAGAAGCGGATGCGATCGTTCTTACAGTCAGTGATAATGGACAGGGAATGACACCGGAGCGTCTTCATGAGGTACAGGAGGCAATACGTACAGGAGAGAGAGCCGGATTCGGGCTTGCGGCAGTTGCGGAACGTATTGCTTTGTACTACGGACCGGGCTACGGAATGACGATTTCTTCTAAAGAAGGAGAAGGTACAACGGTGGAATTACGGCTTGGGAAAAATATTCAACCGAAATCGTAAAAAATCCAACTTGTTAAAAATGAGACAGAAAGATAGATAAAAGACTAAACTTTTTTCCGAAAATAATCCATGGAGTTTTCGTAACAAATTGCTATAATAAAATCATATTAAAAAACACGAAACAAATGTAAAGGGAGGATTACAAAATGAAGAAAAAAATGGTGACAGCGCTCTTGGCAGTATCTATGTTGGCAGGACTTTCCGCAGTGAATGTTATGGCAGCGGACGACGACACAATTACAGTTGGTTTCTCACAGGTAGGTGCAGAATCTGACTGGCGTACTGCAAACACAGAATCCATGAAATCTACTTTCTCAGAGGATAACGGATATGAACTGATCTTTGACGATGCTCAGCAGAAACAGGAAAATCAGCTGACAGCAATCCGTAACTTCATCCAGCAGGAAGTTGACTATATCGTACTCGCACCTGTAACTGAGACAGGTTGGGATACAGTACTTCAGGAAGCAAAAGATGCAGGAATCCCGGTTATCATCGTTGACCGTATGGTAGATGTATCTGACGACAGCCTCTACACTGCATGGGTAGGATCCAACTTCAAACTTGAAGGTCAGAAAGCTATGGCATGGCTGGATGCATATCTCGAAGCAAAAGGCCGTGGCGATGAAGAAATCAACCTTGTTGATATTCAGGGAACCATCGGAGCATCTGCTCAGATCGGACGTACAGAAGGATTTGATGAAGCTGTAGAAGCTCATGACAACTGGACAACACTTGCTCAGCAGTCCGGTGAATTTACACAGGCTAAAGGACAGGAAGTTATGGAATCTATCCTGAAACAGAGCGGTGATGATATCGACGTTGTATACTGCGAGAATGATAACGAAGCATTTGGTGCAATCGATGCGATCAAAGCAGCAGGATATGAAGTTGGCGGCGAAGAAGGCCAGATTCTTGTAATGTCCTTCGATACAACAAACGCAGGTCTTACACAGACACTTTCCGGCGAAATTACATGTGATACAGAGTGTAACCCACTTCACGGACCACGTGTAGAAGAGATCATCCAGAAACTGGAAGCCGGCGAAGATGTTGATAAACAGGCATTTGTTGATGAAGTTGCATTTGCATCTGATGATACAGTAACTAAAGTAACAATTGATGGAACAGATTATGATATCACTCCAATTACTCAGGAAATCATCGACGGACGTGCATACTAATCTTTGAGACATAAAACTGCAAACTGAAAGAGATTTATAAGTAATGAGCCCGGGGCGTGGAACAGAATCCAGATGGTATGGATTTTATGGGCCACGCCCCTTTTGCGCTCAAAAAAGGGAAAATAAAGGAAAAAATGGAATAAAACAGGGAATGGAGGAAAGAAAATGGAACAAAACGTTGTTTTGGAAATGCGTGATATAAGTAAAAATTTCACCGGTGTCCGTGCCCTTTCCCATGTGGATTTTACACTTCGCAAAGGTGAGATCCATGCACTGATGGGAGAAAACGGAGCCGGAAAATCAACACTGATCAAAGTTCTGACCGGTGTACATGAATTCGAAAGCGGTTCCATTCATATGAATGGTGAAAATAAAGACATTATCAATCATTCTCCGCAGGAGGCACAGGCAAATGGAATCAGCACGGTTTACCAGGAAGTAAACCTCTGTCCGAACCTGACTGTTGCGGAAAACCTGTTTATTGGCCGTGAGCCGCGAAACAAGGTTGGAATGATCAACTGGAAAGAAATGAATGCACGTTCTGCAAAGCTTCTGGAAAGCCTGAACATTAATGTTCCGCCGACACAGATGCTGGATGAATGTTCTGTAGCGATCCAGCAGATGATCGCGATTGCACGTGCTGTGGATATGAAATGTAAGGTTCTGATCCTGGATGAGCCGACTTCCTCTCTGGATGATGAAGAAGTTGAGAAACTGTTTGTTCTGATGCGCAGACTTCGTGAGGAAGGTGTTGGAATCATCTTCGTAACACATTTCCTGGAGCAGGTATATGCAGTGTGTGACCGGATCACGGTTCTTCGAAATGGTGAGCTGGTTGGAGAATATGAGACCAAAGATCTTCCAAGAGTTATGCTGGTTGCCAAGATGATGGGTAAGGATTTTGATGATCTTGCAGACATTAAAGGCGATCACAAAGATAAAAAAGTATTCTCCGAAACTCCGGTCATTGAGGCTGAGGGTATTGGACATAAGGGAACGATCCGGCCATTTGATCTTAAGATTAATAAAGGAGAGGTTATCGGTCTTACCGGTCTTCTGGGATCCGGACGTTCTGAACTGGTACGTTCCATTTACGGAGCTGATAAAGCTGACAGTGGTACATTGAAGGTAAATGGAAAAGAAGTAAAGATCAACAGTCCACTGGATGCCATGAAGCTTGGTATGGCATATCTTCCGGAGGACCGTAAGGCAGAAGGTATCATTGCTGATCTTTCCGTAAGAGAAAACATTATCATTGCAATGCAGGCAAAGAAAGGCATGTTCCATCCGATGAGCCGTAAAGAGATGGAAGAGGCGGCAGATAAATATATTGATATGCTGCAGATCAAGACTGCAAGCCGTGAAACTCCGATTAAGAGTCTTTCCGGTGGTAACCAGCAGAAGGTTATCCTTGGCCGCTGGCTTCTGACAAATCCGGAATATCTGATTTTGGATGAGCCGACCAGAGGTATCGATATCGGTACCAAGACGGAGATCCAGAAGATCGTTCTTGATCTTGCAGATCAGGGAATGGCAGTAACCTTTATTTCTTCAGAGGTTGAAGAGATGCTTCGTACCTGCTCCAGAATGGCAGTCCTTCGTGATGGAGAAAAGGTAGGAGAACTGGAAGAGAGCGAGCTTTCACAGAGCAATATTATGAAAGCTATTGCAGGAGGTGACGATAAGAATGAATAAAGCTAAATTAAAAAAGATCACGAGTGCACGACTCTTTCTTCCTATCGTGTGTCTGATCGCGGTCCTTCTGATCAATGTGATCAAGACTCCGGACTTCTTTAATATTACAATTCGAAATGGTGTCCTTTATGGATATGTTATTGATGTTATCAATCGTGCATCTGAGCTGGTAATCCTTGCAGTCGGCATGACACTTGTCACAGCAGCATCCGGTGGACAGGATATCAGTGTTGGTGCAGTTATGGCAGTTGCAGCAGCTGTATGCTGTCAGATCTTATCCGGCGGTGCAGCTTCTGTAACAGAATATCAGAACTCTCTGATCATTGCAGTTATTGCAGCACTTCTTGCAGCAGCACTCTGCGGAGCATTTAACGGATTTCTGGTAGCGAAGCTGAATATCCAGCCGATGGTTGCAACACTGATCCTTTATACGGCAGGACGTGGTATCGCTCAGCTTGTTACAAACGGACAGATCACCTATATACGTGTACCATCTTTCCAGATGGCTGGAGGATATATTGGAAAATCTCCGGTTCCGACACCGGTACTCTTTGCAATCGTTACGGTAGTCATCGTAGCACTTATTCTTAAGAAGACAGCTCTGGGTCTTTATATTGAGAGCGTTGGTATTAATGGCAAGGCAGCAAGACTGGTAGGTCTAAATTCTACTATGATCAAGTTCCTGACTTATGTGATCTGTGGTGTTCTTGCAGGAATCGCAGGTCTGGTGGCATCCAGCCGTATCTATTCCGCAGATGCGAACAACATTGGTCTGAACCTTGAGATGGATGCCATCCTGGCAGTTGCACTTGGCGGTAACTTCCTTGGCGGTGGTAAATTCAGCCTGATCGGTTCTGTAATCGGAGCTTATACAATCCAGGCACTGACAACAACTCTGTATGCAATGAATGTAAAAGCCGATCAGCTTCCTGTTTATAAGGCCATCGTTGTTATCATCATTGTAACCTTACAGAGTGATGTATTTAAGAAATTCGTTGCAAATCACAGAAGCAAAAAAGTTTCCGTTGCAGCAGAGGGAGGTCAGAAATAATGAAACAGAAAAAGAAAATGACAAGTACCGGATTTCTGCTGTTGATCACGATTGTTCTGTTCTTCGTTATGTATGCAGCAGGTATGGTGATCTTTGCAGATAAAGGTTTTGCCAAACCGCAGATGTTTCTGAATCTTTTTGTATCAAATGCAGGTCTTCTCGTTATTTCCTGTGGCCTGACGATCGTTATGATCACCGGTGGTATTGATATCTCTGTTGGTTCTGTAACAGCACTTGTCTGCATGGTAATGGCAGACCTTATGGAAAACAAAGGCGTGAGTGCATATGTGGCAGTTCTTGCAGCACTTCTGATAGGCCTTGCTTTTGGTATCGTACAGGGATTTCTGGTAACTTACATGGGAATCCAGCCATTTATCGTAACACTTGCCGGCATGTTCTTCGGACGTGGTATGACAGCAATCATCAGTACAGACATGATCTCCATCAAAAACGAAGTATTCCTGAAATGGGCAAACTACCGTTTCTACATGCCATTTGGTTCTACAAACAAAAAAGGTAAATTTATTCCGGCATACATTCCGCCGACAGTAGTGATCGCAATTATCGTAGTTCTCATTATTGCAGTGCTTCTGAAATATTTCAAATTCGGCCGTAAGCTGTATGCCATTGGTGGAAACAGACAGAGTGCCCTGATGATGGGTCTTGATGTCAAAAAGACAATGTTCCGTGCCTATGTACTGGATGGCTTTCTTGCAGGACTTGGCGGATTCCTTTTCTGCCTCAACAGCTGCGCCGGTTTCGTAGAGCAGGCAAAAGGTCTTGAGATGGATGCAATTTCTTCAGCCGTTATCGGTGGAACACTTCTTTCCGGTGGTGTTGGTACCCCGATTGGTTCCTTGTTTGGTGTGCTGATCAAAGGAACGATTTCCAGTCTGATCACAGCACAGGGTACTTTATCAAGCTGGTGGGTACGAATCGTACTTTCCGCACTGCTTTGCTTCTTCATCGTGATTCAGTCTGTACTGGCATCTGCAAAGAAGAAAAAATGATCAAAGAAAAATATATGGAGGTTTTTTGTTATGGTTACAGGTAGAAATTATAAGTTCTGGTTTTGCACAGGTTCCCAGGATCTTTATGGTGATGAGTGTTTAAGAAAAGTTGCAGAACACTCAAGAATTATTGTTGAGGAACTGAACAAATCAGGCGTTCTTCCTTTTGAACTGGTGTGGAAACCAACATTGATCACAAATGAGCTGATTCGTAAGACTTTTAATGAGGCTAATGCAGACGATGAATGTGCAGGTGTGATCACTTGGATGCATACATTTTCTCCTGCAAAATCCTGGATCCTTGGACTGAAGGAATACAGAAAACCATTGTGCCATCTGCATACACAGTTTAACCAGGAAATACCATATGACACAATTGATATGGATTTCATGAATGAAAACCAGTCTGCTCATGGTGGAAGAGAGTATGGTCATATCGTTACCCGCATGGGAATCGAGAGAAAAGTTATCGTCGGACACTGGGCTGATAAGAAGGTTCAGGAGAGACTGGCATCCTGGATGCGTACCGCAGTCGGCATCATGGAAAGCAGCCATATTCGTGTCTGCCGTGTTGCGGATAACATGAGAAATGTAGCTGTTACCGAGGGCGATAAAGTAGAGGCACAGATCAAATTCGGATGGGAAGTGGATGCTTATCCGGTCAATGAAGTATGTGATTATGTGAAGGATGTTTCAAAAGGAGATATTGATGTTTTAGTCGAAGAATATTATAATAAATATGACATTCTTTTTGAGGGCAGAGACCCGGAAGAATTCAAACGTCATGTAGCAGTACAGGCAGCAATTGAGATCGGATTTGAGAGATTCCTGGAGGAGAAAAACTATCAGGCAGTTGTTACTCATTTCGGAGATCTTGGCAGTTTACAGCAGCTTCCGGGACTTGCAATGCAGCGTCTGATGGAGAAGGGATACGGATTCGGCGCTGAAGGTGACTGGAAGACCGCGGCAATGGTACGTCTGATGAAGATCATGACTGCAGGGGTGAAGGATGCGAAGGGAACTTCTTTCATGGAGGATTATACATACAATCTTGTTCCGGGTAAGGAAGGCATTCTTCAGTCACATATGTTGGAAGTATGCCCGACGATCGCTGACGGTAAGATTGGCATCAAAGTATGCCCACTTTCCATGGGTGACAGAGAGGATCCGGCAAGACTTGTATTTACATCCAAGACTGGTCCGGCAGTAGCTACTTCTCTGGTAGATCTGGGAGATCGTTTCCGTCTGATCATTAATGATGTTGATTGCAAGAAGGTTGAAAAACCGATGCCGAAACTTCCGGTAGGAAGTGCGTTCTGGACTCCGCAGCCGGATCTGGCAACAGGAGCAGAGGCATGGATCCTTGCAGGTGGTGCTCATCATACTGCATTTTCCTATGATCTGACTGCTGAACAGATGGGTGACTGGGCAGCAGCAATGGGAATCGAAGCTGTCTACATTGACAAAGATACAACCATCCGCAACTTTAAGAATGAACTGAGATGGAATGAGGTCGCGTTCAGAAAATAAAAGGCGGATGTGGCAAACACAGAAGTCGGGAGGATTTACAATGAGTGTAAACGAAACAAAGACAGCTATTTTAAACAACAAAACAGCACTTGGAATAGAGTTCGGATCTACCAGAATCAAAGCGGTTCTGGTAGATGACAAATATAATCCGATCGCATCCGGAAGTTATGAGTGGGAAAACCGTTACGAAAACGGCGTGTGGACTTACTCTCTGGATGACATTCATAAGGGATTACAGGGAAGTTACAGTGATCTGGTAAAGGATGTACAGGAAAAATACGGTGTGGAGCTTACCAGTGTCGGAGCGCTTGGAATCAGTGCCATGATGCATGGATATATGCCTTTTGATAAAGAAGGAAATCTTCTTGTGCCATTCCGTACATGGAGAAACAATATCACAGGAGAGGCATCCGAAAAACTGATGGAGCTCTTCCAGTACAATATCCCTCAGAGATGGAGTATTGCACATCTGTATCAGGCAATCCTGAACGGTGAAGAGCATGTCAAAGATATTGATTACATGTGTACTCTGGAAGCCTATGTTCATCGTATGCTGACAGGAAAGCGAGTTCTTGGTATCGGTGATGCAGCAGGAATGTTCCCTGTTGATTCGGAGAAAAAAGATTACAACCAGGAAATGGTTGAGAAATTTGATAAACTGGTAGAGTCTTACGGATTCCCATGGAAACTTCGTGATATCATGCCAGAGGTCATGGTGGCAGGACAGGATGCCGGTACTTTGACAGAAGAAGGCGCAAAATTCCTTGATCCTACTGGTAAACTTAAAGCAGGCATTCCGATGTGCCCGCCGGAAGGTGATGCAGGAACCGGTATGGTAGCAACCAACAGCGTGAAACAGCGCACAGGAAATGTATCCGCAGGTACTTCTGTATTTGCGATGATCGTCCTGGAAAAAGCACTTTCCAAACCATACAAAGAGATTGATATGGTAACGACACCGGCTGGCGATGCGGTTGCCATGGCGCATTCCAACAACTGTACTTCTGATCTGAATGCATGGGTGAATGTATTTAAGGAATTTGCAGAGGCAATGGGAATGGAAGTGGATATGAACAAATTGTTCGGAACTCTTTACAATAAAGCACTGGAAGGTGATCCGGACTGTGGCGGACTTCTGTCCTACTGCTATTTCTCCGGAGAGCATATGACAGGATTTGAAGAAGGTCGTCCGTTATTTGTTCGTTCCCCTGAGAGTAAATTTACACTTGCAAACTTTATGAGAACAAATCTCTACACCTGCCTTGGAGCAATGCGTGTAGGCCTGAATATCCTGATTGACCAGGAACATGTCAAGATTGACAGACTCTTAGGACATGGCGGTCTGTTCAAGACCAAGGGTGTCGGACAGCAGATCCTTGCGGATGCAGTGAATGCACCGGTATCTGTTATGTCAACTGCAGGTGAAGGTGGTGCATGGGGTATTGCGCTTCTTGCTGCTTATCTTGTTGATAAGAAAGACGGAGAGACTCTGGATGAATTCCTGGACAACCGTGTATTTGCCGGAAATGAAGGAAGTACTCTTGATCCGGAACCGGAAGGAGTTAAGGGATTCAACGAATTTATGGACAGATATCTTAAAGGACTGCCGATTGAAAGAGCAGCGGTGGAATCTAAGATCTGGTAAGAAATGATAGGACTGCAGGGTACTGTGAATGGCACAGTGCCCTTGTGTTGTATAAAAAGAACTGCGTAAAGGAGAAAAAGTATGCTTGAAAAATTAAAAGAAGAGGTATATAGAGCAAATATGGACCTGCCGAAGTACGGGCTGGTAACATTTACCTGGGGAAATGTCAGTGGCATTGACCGTGAAAAAGGTCTGTTTGTTATTAAACCAAGTGGTGTGGAATACGATAAGCTGAGACCGGAAGATATGGTAGTTGTAGATCTTGAAGGAAATAAAGTAGAAGGCGAATATAATCCATCTTCTGATACTCCGACACATGTGGTTCTTTATAATGAATTTCCAAATATCGGAGGAATCGTACATACGCATTCTGAATGGGCAACGAGCTGGGCACAGGCAGGAAGAGCTATCCCATGTTATGGAACAACGCATGCGGATTATATTTATGGAGAAGTTCCATGTGTTCGAAATCTGACAAAAGAAGAGATTGAAGAGGCATATGAGAAAAATACGGGTGTTCTGATTGCGGATTATTTCCGTAAACTGGATTATGAAGCTGTCCCGGCAGTACTTTGCAAGAATCATGGTCCGTTTACCTGGGGTAAAGATGCGCATGAGGCAGTGCACAATGCAGTTGTACTTGAGGAAGTGGCAAAGATGGCATGCCGCTGTGAACTGATCAATCCACAGGTGAAACCGGCGCCACAGGAACTGCAGGATAAGCATTATTACCGGAAACATGGTGCAAATGCTTATTATGGACAGATTAAAAGATGATAAAGGATTCCCGGTGAGGAATTGTGAAAGAGTACTCCGGTGGAGTTAACTTGTGAATTATCCTCTGAATATGGTTCAATTCAAAAATTCTAAAGTATCAGGAAGTACAGGACTTTGCTAAAGGCGATACATAAAATGCTGAACTCGCATCAAAGATGCTCAGACAGCAGCATTTTATGCATCAACGCAAAAACCTGCACATTCCGATACTTGGACGAATTTTTTCAGGCGAACTCATTTCAGAGGATAATTACAGGTTTTCTCCGTCGGAGTTTTTTCAATACCGCACCGGACTTTATCTGGGACAGCGGCGACGCCGGAGGATACGTGGGGATATGACAGCGCGCAGCGCGACCAGGAGCCCACCAATTAAAACAAAAGAATCTCTGGAAATATAAAAGCTCCCTGTCGGGAAACCTCTGCAGGAATTTATAGAAACACTTAGAGGATTCTCTTTCTGTGTTATGGATTGAAAAGTGCATTGTCTGAGCCGTAAGGCGAGTTATGCACTTTTTATCCATGGTTTTAACAGAAGGAGAATACTCCTAGTGTTTCTGAATTCAGAAGCTGTTTCCAGACGGGGAGTTTTATATAACAGAGAAATTCATTTTGTTTTAAAGCTCATTTAGTAATCTCTTCCGGTAAACACGGCCACGCTCCTCGGCCGCATCACGAAACTTCTGTCAATCCGGACTTCCTGTCCTTCCGGATAGCAGTAATGCCCGTTTCCATCTCCATACGTATTGACGCTCAAGTGCCATGCGCCTCTTCTGTGAAGATTTGGAAGCGTGATCGTGACGTCTTCCCAGAAAGTATTGACTGCGACATAGATCAGGTCATCTTTTCCTTTTTCTTTATCGTATCCCGCAAAGCTCACACAGAAGGTACGTGCATCTCGTGGAATATCTGTTTCTTCTGCATTCAGATTATGTGTGTGGATAGGATCCATGCCGCAGACGGATGTGGGCAGCTGTTTGTGGATGACCGGATGCTTTTTGCGGAATGCGATCATAAATTTAAAGAATTCAAACAGATCTTTGTTCTTTTCGAGCATACGCCAGTCCAGCCAGGAAGTAATGTTGTCCTGGCAGTAGCTGTTGTTGTTTCCGAATTTGGTATTCCCAAATTCATCACCGGCAAGAAACATTGGTGTACCGCGGCTGCACATAAGGACAGCACAGGCATTCCGGATCATACGGCGGCGAAGTGAGAGGACTTCCGGATCATCGGTCTCACCTTCGGCACCACAGTTCCAGCTGCGGTTGTCATTGGCACCGTCTGTGTTATTCCAGCCGTTTGCTTCGTTATGTTTGTCATTGTACGCATATAGATCGTACAGTGTAAAGCCGTCATGACAGGTCAGAAAATTCACGCAGGAATTGTAACCGGCATAGTTGCTGTGGGTATTGTCGTAATAGCCACCATAGAGATCACCGGAGCCGGAGATACTCCAGGCTGCATCCCATGCATTCCAGGAATCCCCTTTCAGATAACTGCGGAGAGAGTCACGGTATCTGCCGTTCCATTCTGCCCAGCGGCCGCTTGCAGGGAAGCTTCCTACCTGATAAAGACCGCCGGCATCCCATGCTTCAGCAATCAGTTTTACGTTGCTTAAGATTGAATCATCGGCAAGAGTACGGAGCAGAGGCGGATTATTCATAGGAGAGCCATCTTCATTTCGGCCAAGGATACTTGCCAGATCGAAGCGGAATCCGTCTACGCGGTAATTGATCGTCCAGTAGCGCAGACATTCGAGAATCAGCTGCTGAACGACAGGGTGATTACAGTTCAGGGTGTTTCCGCAGCCGCTGAAGTTGTAGTAATTGCCATCAGGAGTCAGCATATAGTAAATATTGTTGTCAAATCCTTTGAAACTGAATGTGTTTCCTTTTTCGTTTCCTTCGGCAGTGTGATTGAAAACAACATCCAGGATTACTTCAATCCCGTTGTCATGAAGTGCTTTGATCAGTGTTTTCAATTCCGTACCTTCCTGGTTATGTTCATTTGCAGCGGCATAGCTGCTGTTCGGAGCAAAAAATCCGACAGTGTTGTATCCCCAGCATTCGAGAAGTTGTTTGCCATCTACGGTACGGGAATTCATGGTCTCATCAAATTCGAAGATAGGCATCAGTTCCACTGCATTGATTCCCAGTTCTTTCAGATAAGGAATTTTTTCCATAAGTCCGGAAAAAGTTCCTCGATGCTGAACACCGGAAGAAGGATGATGAGTAAAATCACGTACATGCAGTTCGTAGATGATCAGGTCACAGAGTTCTTTTTTGGACTGTGGCATATCACCCCAGTCGAAACGGTCTTTGACGACACGTGCATGATACGTATGGTCCCAGCGGATTCCCCAGGTACGCTGACCTGCAACTGCTTTGGCATATGGGTCGAGCAGAATTTTATTTTTGTCAAAGAGCAGTCCTTTTTCCGGACAGTATGGTCCGTCTACACGGTAGGCATATTCAAATTCATCAATGTTCAGTCCATATACGATCATGGAATAAACATCACCGATCTTGTAAGCTTCCGGAAAAGGAAGTACAGCAAAAGGTTCTTCCTGTGCACGGTGGAACAGAAGCAGTTCACAGGATGTTCCTCCGCATGTGTGAATGGTAAAATTAACACCATTCTGCAAAGGAGTAGCCCCGTTCAGATCGTAAATTCCCGGACGGACCGGAAAACCGGCGATTTCTGCCATAGGGGAAGATTCATAAGGATGGTCAGATACAAATTTCTGATGATAGGATTTCATTTTTTTCTCCATTTCTGAAGCTCCCGGCCTGATGTACAGACCGGGAGCTTGTTTTGTATAGATTCTTGTGTCGGAAAATTTTTATAAATCGTTTGTCAGATGCAGCTTATCAAGAATATAGAAGATAAGGCTTAAAGCCATGGCTACTACACAGGCAAGGACCATTCCGGTGAGTTTGACGTTGCCAAGATTCAGGGCGATTCCGGAAAGGCCTACGATAAAGACTACAGAAGTCAGAGCCAGGTTACGGGATTTGCTGTAATCCACCTGATTGTCTACGAGCATACGAAGACCGGAAGTTCCAATCATACCGTACAGCAGGAAGGAGATTCCACCGATAACCGGTCCTGGAATCGTGTTGATCAGGGCAGCAAGTTTGCCGAGGAAAGAGCAGCAGATAGAAAGAACTGCAGCACCACCAATGACCTGAACGCTGTAAACTTTTGTCATAGCCATAACACCGATGTTTTCACCATAAGTTGTAGTCGGCACAGAACCAAGACATCCGGATACGGTAGTTGAGAAGAAATCTGCAAAAAGGGAACGATGAAGTCCGGGATCTTTCAGCAGATCTTTGCCTACGATCTTACTTGTCACGATCTGATGGCCGATGTGCTCGGAAGTAACAAGAAGCAGTGCCGGAAGAATGGTCAGGATTGCCTCCAGATTAAATTTCGGTGCCTGAAAATTCGGAAGTGCAAAAAAAGCAGCTTCTTTTACAGCAGTAAAATCAAGAATTCCGCAGGCAGCTGCGGCTGCATATCCGGCAATGATCGCGATCAGGATTGGAATAACGGATAAAAATCCACGGAACAGGATCTGGCCAAATACAGCAACACCGAGTGTGACCAGAAATACGATCACATTTTTCATATCGATCTGTTCGTCCAGAAGTCCGGCAGTGCTTGCTGCGCTTCCGGCAAGCTCCAGTCCGATCAGTGCAACTACCGGTCCCATGGCTGCGGTTGGAAGGACAATGTCAATCCAGTTAGTTCCACACTGACGGATGATCAGAGCAACGATCATACCGCAGATGCCGAGGACAACAAATCCGCCCAGAGCATACTGGAAACCAAATTTGGAGGCAACCAGGAGTCCAGGTGACAGGAATGCAAAACTGGAACCAAGATAGGCCGGTGCTTTACCTTTGGTGATCAGAATGAACAGAAGTGTTCCGATACCGTTCATCAGAAGAACGATGGCAGGGTTGATACCGAACATAAAAGGAACCAGAACAGAGGCACCGAACATGGCAAACATATGCTGGATGCTTAAAGGTATTAACAGATTAACAGGTACTTTGTCTTCTACTTGGATAATTTTTCTTTCCACGTTACCCTCTCTTTCTTATCTGCATGCGGCAGATAACATTTAACTAAGTGACCGTTTACAAACGGTTACGATTCTGAACAATTATACCATAGAGGAGCTTTCATTACTATTTAAAAATAAATGTGCAGAATGTAAAAATAATATGCAGGAATAAAAAGTGGATGTGAGTGGGGGAGGTGGTTATAATTTGGACAAAAATAGGGTGCATATTGGTGAAATGTTGTTGCTTTTTTCAATATTTTATATTATAATCTTGTTTGTAAAAAGAATTTACCCTTCAAAAATTTTTTTTACATAACCCCTTATTTAATT
>OLND01000962.1_pt1 | contig 32504 bp, 32 predicted proteins | sample 1672031 | NCBI WGS metagenome assembly OLND01 (sample SAMEA3136638, study PRJEB25190) | human gut metagenome | biome: human gut; feature: human-associated habitat; material: faeces | place: Austria | collected 2013 | reverse complement strand
TTTTGTTCGTTCATTGTTTAATTTACAAGATACACGCCCGCTTCTGCGGAACATTCATTATTTTACCACAAACACTTTACATTGTCAAGAACTTTTTTCAAGGTTTTTAACTTTTTATCGAAAGCCTTTATGGTTGCCGCCCTTGCGGACAGCTTATTTAGGATACCACTCACGAAGCCGTTTGTCAAGAACTTTTTTCGGCTCTTTTCAAACTTTTTCGCTTCGGTCCCCCGCCGCTCACCTCCCGGCGAACAGCTTGTTTACTTTACCACACTCCTCTCCCCTTGTCAACGACTTTTTTCCTTATTTTCAACTTTTTTCAACGCTTTGTAATCCCTGTCAAAATCCCGGCTTATAGGTTGTGCGTTTTTCACAGGCTTTACAAGCCTTCCTCCTCTATGCTATACTATTTATAATATGTTAGACTGGAGCGTATTCATTTATGCCGCGCTATTCTTACCTGCTTTTCGATGCCGATAACACTCTCTTCGATTTCGATGCCGCCAACCGCAATGCCTTCCACGCCGTCTGCCGGCAGTGCGATATCCCCGACACCGATGAGACCTTTGCCCTCTACGAGCGCTGTAACAACGCCATGTGGGCTGCCTTCGACCGAGGCGAGTGTACTAAAGATTTCCTGGTGGTAGAGCGTTTCCGCCACTTTCTTGAGACCATGGCACTGGACCGTGATCCCGCCCTTTGCAACCGCATCCACCTGACAGCGCTGGGGGAGAGCACGCTTCTTCTGTCCCACGCCGAGGAGGCCTGCCGCACCCTGTCCCGGACCCACCGTCTCTATATCGTCACCAACGCCGTGGCCTCCGTCCAGCGCAGCCGCCTGCGCCGCAGCGCCGTGGCCCCCTATATCACCGACGCCTTCATCTCCGAGGATGCCGGGGCTAGCAAGCCCAGCCGAGCCTACTTCGACTATGTTTTCGCCCACATCCCCGGCATCACACGGGAGAACTGCCTGCTCATCGGGGATTCCCCCTCCAGCGATATCCGGGGCGCCAACAACGCCGGCATCCCCTGCTGCTGGTACGACCCCCACGGCGCCGCCCTGCCGGAAGGCCTCCGCATCGACTACCGCATCACCGACCTGCGCCAGCTCTACGATATCGTCTGACTCTCACGCAGAAAGCCCGGAAGCATCGCTTCCGGGCTTTCTCTTATAATTGGAAATCCTCCTGCCGCAGCTCCTCCGTCTCCAGCTTCGCCGGACGGGGCGGCACCCGCTTCAGGGGATCGTAGCGGAACGCACCGCAGTGGGACTCCGCCGGCACGATGCCCTTCTTGGCGCAGATAACCTCATGGTCATTGGCACGCCCGCCTCTGGCGCAGTAGCTGCACCGGGGCTCGATCTTCTTGCGAAACAGCATGGTACGCTCCCTCCTTCATCACAGCGTGTAGAGCTCCACAGCCCCATCCTCCGCCGTTGCTTTGATCTGCGTGATAGGCGTCTCGTAGCTCTCGATGATACGGGCCGCCATGGGGTCCTCCACATCCTTCTGGATGCACCGCCGCAGATTCCGTGCTCCATAGGCCGCCGAATAGGATTTCTTCACCAGATAGTCCACCAGCGCGTCGTCGTAGGTGAAGTGATAGCCCTTCTCCTCCAGCGCCGCCTTCAACTCCTCCAGCATGATCCCGGCGATGCCCCGGAAGTTCTCCTCCGTCAGCTGGTGGAAATATACGATCTCGTCCACACGGTTGATAAACTCCGGGCGCAGGAACTCCTGCAGGGCCTTCATCACCCGCTCCTTATCCTGATCGTCTGCGCTGCGGCCGAAGCCCACAGCGCCCGCCGCCTTGCCGGACCCGGCATTGGAGGTCATGACGATGACGGTATTCTCAAAGTTCACCTTCCGCCCGTGGGCATCCGTGACCTCGCCGTCATCCAGAATTTGCAGCAGGATGTTCAGCACATCCGGATGGGCCTTTTCGATCTCGTCGAACAGCACCACGGAGTAGGGCTTGCGCCGGATCTTCTCCGTCAGCTGCCCCGCCTCGTCATAGCCCACATAGCCCGGAGGCGAGCCCACCAGCCGGGAGACGGAGTGCTTCTCCATAAACTCCGACATATCCAGCCGGATCAGAGAATCCGGTGAATCGAACAGATCGTCTGCCAGCTGCTTCACCAGTTCCGTCTTGCCCACGCCGGTACTGCCCACGAAAATGAAGCTCACCGGCTTGTGCTTGGGGGAGATGCCTACCCGGCTGCGCCGGATGGCCGCCGACACGGCGTCCACGGCCTCGTCCTGCCCCACGATATGCTGCTTCAGCCGCACATCCAGCTCCGCCAGACGCTTGAACTCTTCTTCCTTGATCTTGCTGGCGGGGATCTTGGTCCACATCTCGATGACCCGTGCGATGTTCTCCATGGTCACCTGTGGCACACCCTTCTTCTCCAGCTCCGCCAGCTCCTCCTGCAGGCGCATCTCCTGACTCCGCAGCTCTGCGATGCGGGCATAGCGCTGATCCAGCTGCTCCTCCGTCATCTCCTCCCCTTCCGGGGCCTCGGCAGACATGAGGGTCTCCCGCTCGAAGGTCACGTTCTCCAGATCCCGCTTCACCTCCATCCGGCGGTTGATGGTAGGATCCTTCAGGTTCAGATCCGAGCAGGCCTCGTCGATGAGGTCAATGGCCTTGTCCGGCAGGAACCGGTCGGTGATATACCGCTCCGACAGCAGCACCGCCTGCCGCAGCACGCCCTCCGGGATGGACACCCCGTGGTACGTCTCATAGTAGTGGGCAATGCCCTTGAGGATCTTCAGCGTGTCCTCGATGCTGGGCTCCGCCACCGTCACCGGCTGGAAGCGCCGCTCCAGCGCCGTGTCCTTCTCGATATACTTGCGGTATTCGTTGAAGGTGGTGGCTCCGATGACCTGAATCTCCCCACGGGACAGGGCGGGCTTGAGGATGTTGGCGGCGTTCATGCTGCCCTCGGCATCTCCGGCCCCCACGATGTTGTGTACCTCGTCGATGACCAGAATGACGTTGCCCAGCTTGCGGATCTCCTCGATGAGCCCCTTCATGCGGCTCTCGAACTGTCCCCGGAACTGGGTACCGGCCACCAGAGCCGTCAGATCCAGCAGATAGACCTCCTTGTCCCGCAGCTTGAAGGGGACCTCCCCGGCGGCGATGCGCTGGGCCAGTCCCTCGGCAATGGCAGTCTTGCCCACGCCGGGTTCACCGATGAGGCAGGGATTGTTCTTCTGCCGGCGGTTCAGGATCTGCACCACCCGCTGTATCTCCTCCTCCCGGCCGATGACGGCGTCCAGCTTGCCCTCTCTGGCCCGGCGGCTGAGGTTGATGCAGTAGTTGTCCAGATATTTGTGCTTCTTCTCACCCTTGCGGGACTCCTTGCCGGTCTCCCGCTGCGGGGTCTCTCCCTTCTCTGCCGGGGGATTGTTGCTGCCGCCGAAGAGCCGGTTCAGGAAGGGGAAGGTGGCGGTCTTGCCGCTCTCCTCATCCTCGTCGCCGTCCTCGTTGGCCTGCGCCACGTCCCCCAGCTCCTCGGCGCCGCCGAAGGCCTGCATCATCTCGCTGTTGAGATTCTCCAGATCGTCCGGGGTGATGCCCATACGCTTCATCATGTCCTCCACCTGCGGCAGACCCAGCTGGGCGGCACACTTCAGGCAGAGTCCCTCATTGACAGGCTCCCCCTTTTCATTCATCCGTGAGATAAACACCACGGCTACGTTCTTCTTGCATTTGGAGCAAAGTGTAGGTTGCATAGTTCTCCTCCGTTACAGGGTTGATTTCACCGGCGTCACAGGGCTGCAATGAGACCGATGGGATTGTTTTCCGCAAAGAATTTCAATAGGATGCTGTCCCGGATCAGCTCCGGCGTCACCACCCAGTTAAAGCGCTGCATGAGCCACACCGCCGCAAACAGCAGCAGCACCGCCCACACAAGGCCCAGCAAAGCGCCGCCCCATGCGTTCACCGTCCGCACCACCGGCAGCTTTCCCGCCAGATCCAGCGGCTTGAGCAGCAGCCATACCACCAGCAGAATGGCGATAAAGGCGGCGGCGTACACGATGCCGTAGGCGATGGAGTGGCTGACGCTCTCCGTCACGGCGGAGAACACCGACTCGCCGGTCTCCTTCACCCGCTGCGCCACATCCTCCAGGATCTTCTCCAGACTGTGGGTATCAAAGGCGAAAGCCGACAGCAGCTCCCCGGCATCCGCCCCGTCCTGACCGGACAACTTCTGCCGGATGCTCTCCCGCAGCAGCGGCTCCAGCCACCGGCTCACCGGCGTCACGAAGCGGTTGGCACACCATGAGGCGCCGAAAAACGCCGCTCCCACGCTGATCACGCCGGCAAGGCTCTTCATCAGGCCCCGCTTGGCTCCCAGCCACACCAAGCCCACCAATACAGCGGCCAGTATGGCGTCTATGACCCATGTCATACGCATTTCCTCCTATTTATCAGACCGTCCTTACGGCAGGTACAGGCTGGCTGCCGACGCACCTGTCAGCACCGCCGATCCGTCGCTCCGCATCAGCACCGTCCCCGCCGCACTGACATCCTTCAGCACGGCGTATTCCTGCAAGTCCTTATCATAAATGGTCAGGTGGTCCTGATACAGCACCGCCACATACTTTCCTGCGGCGGAGAGGCTCATGACCTCCTCGTCGATATCCAGCGATGCCAGCTCCCGGCCCTGACTGTCCACCGTCACCAGCCTGCCCTGACTGCCGGACTTGTAGCGTCCCAGCAGCAGCGCCGCATAGCCGTCTCCGCCCAGACTGCACCGGTGGAGGTATCCGCCGTCATAGCTGTAACTCCCTGCCAGCTTGCCGCCGGTGGTCACAAACTGCAATCCCGTCTCCATCACGGCGCAGTAGCTGCCGCCCACTGCGCCCAGATCGTATACCACGGCATTCTCCGGCAGAAGACATTCTGCGTAACGCTCCTCCCGGCCCAGCCGGTACAGAGCCAGACTGCTGACAAAGCTGCCGTCCTCCTGTCCCATGGTCACCGCCGCCATCTGGCGGCTGTCGGCGGATACCGCCGCCGTCATGAGAAACTGATCCCCGGAGTGGAAGGCAAATACCTTCTCTCCCTTGGGGTCGTACACCTCCACCGACGCCTTATAGCCGGAGGTATTTACCGTCACGGCCAGATAACCGCCGGGGTTCAGAGACGCTGCCAAAATGTTGCCGTCCAGTGTCAGCCGGTAGACCTCGCCCTGAGCGTCCAGTACATAGATCTCCTTGCCTCCGACGTCGTAGACCGCCGCCCACTTGCCGTTTCCGGTCACAGTGCAGTTGGTGAAGAGGATGCTCTCGCTGTATCGCACCTGTCCGTCCTCACCCATCAGCAGGATGCGGCTGTTGGAGGCCGCCGCCAGTGACCCGGACAGGGACACGAACCGATACTCCCGGTCTGCCGCATACTGGTATAGCTGGGCGCAGCCGTTCTCGTCCTTCTCCGCACGGGCATAGATGACGCTGCGGCGCAGTCCGTCAAAGGTACCCCGCTGCCACAGCAGGGACACCGCCACCACCGCCAACAGCACCGCCGCCACGATCCCCAGCCACAAAAGCCGCCGACGGGTCCATCTTTTCTTTTTCTCCACCCGCCGGGGAGCGTCCTGCTGGGGATTGCCCCCATCAAATTCCCGTTTATCCATTGAGCCGTTTATCCTCATACCAAACCCTCGTCAGGTACAATCCTCCCGGCGGTGCCGTTGGCCCCGCCAGCGTCCGGTTGCCGGAATCCAGGATCACCGGGATATCCTCCGGCTTCAGCTTTCCCTCCGCCGCATAGAGCACCGTCCCGGTAATGGCCCGTACCATATTATACAAAAATCCATTGGCGCATACCTTCAATTTCAGCAGCTCCCCGTTCCGGGTCACATGGCAGTAGTAGATGGTCCGCACGGTGCTGCGCACATTGGTGCCGACGCTCCGCACGGCGGCAAAGTCGTGGGTCCCTTCAAAGGCCCGTGCCGCCCGGTCCATCACCTGCTCGTCCAGCCGCTTGGGATAGAAATACGCCCGATCCACATAGAAGGGATTCTTGATGCGTGAATTGTAGATGCGATAGGTATACTCCTTCCTGATGCAGGAGCCGATGGCGTTGAAATCCTCCGCCACCTCATAGGCCGCCTTCACCACGATATCCTCCGGGATATGGGTGTTCACCGCAAAGGGGATGCGGTCCACCGGGATTCGGGAGGAGGTCCGGAAATTGGCCACATAGTGCTCGGCGTGGACCCCGGCGTCGGTGCGCCCGCAGCCGGTACACTTTACCGGTTCGCCGCACACCATAGAGAGGCCCCGCTCCAGCGTCTGAGCCACTGTGACCTCCGTTTTCTGCACCTGCCACCCGTGGTAGGCCGTTCCGTTATACATCAGGATCAGTGCGATGTTCCGCACGATGCACCTCCTTAGATACCCATATGCTTCAGCACGATAAGTCCCGCCGCCAGTGCCACAAAGGCTACCAGCACCACAAAATCCGCCGCCTGATACCGCAGCACGTGCAGGGCCGTCCGCCCCTCGCCGCCGTGGTAGCACCGGCACTCCATGGCCGTGGCCAACTCGTCCGCCCGGCGGAAGGCGCTGATGAACAGCGGCACCAGAATAGGCACCAGTGCCTTGGCCCGCTGGAAGATGTTCCCGGACTCAAAGTCGGCGCCTCTGGCCTTCTGAGCGGACATAATTTTGTCCGTTTCTTCGATCAGTGTGGGGATAAACCGCAGGGCAATGGACATCATCATGGCCAGCTCATGCACCGGCAGATGCAGCTTCTTCAGCGGCCCCAGCAAATTCTCCAGTCCGTCCGTCAGGGCGATGGGACTGGTGGTATATGTCAGCAGAAACGTTCCCATAATGAGCATCACGATCCGCAGCACCATGTAGATCGCCGCCGTCAGGCCCTCATAGGTGATATGGCCCAGCAGCCACCCCTCGCCCACCGCCGTGCCGCCGGTGAAGAAAATGTTCATCACCGCCGTAAACGCCACGATGACGTACACGGGCTTGAGGCCCCGTGTCAGGGACTTCATGGGTACACGGGAGGCCACGATGCACACCGCCAGCACCGCCGCCACAAGGGCGTAGGTCAAGGGGCTCTTGGCATTAAAGAGCGCCACGATGTACAAGATCACCGCCATCAGCTTCGTCCGGGGATCCAGCCGGTGGACGATGGTATGGCCGGGGAAAAACTGCCCCAGCGTGATATCCTTCAGCATTTCTCGCCGCCTCCCCTCCGGTCCAGCAGCGCCCGCTCCAGCTCCTCGATGGTATATACCGCCGGGTCGATATCCATGCCGCGCCTGCGCAGCGCCATGGCGATCTTCGTCACCTGTGGCACATCCAGTCCCGCCTGCTCCAGCTCCTCCGCCCGTGCAAATACCTGCCGGGGCGTGCCATCCATATAGACATGGGCATCCCGCATCACCACGATGCGCCCCACGTTCCGGGCGATCTCCTCCATGCTGTGGCTCACCAAGATCACCGTGGCTCGCTTTGTCTCGTGGTACGCCCGGATCTGCGCCAGGATCTCATCCCGGCCACGGGGATCCAGCCCCGCCGTGGGCTCGTCCAGAATCAGCACCTTGGGTTCCATGGCCATGACGCCGGCGATGGCCACCCGGCGCTTTTGTCCGCCGGAAAGGTCGAAGGGCGACTTCTCCAGCAGCTCCTCCGCAAGGCCCACCATCCGGGCCGATTCCCGTACCCGGCGGTCGGTCTCCTCTTTATCAAGCCCCATGTTGCCGGGACCGAAGGCGATGTCCTTATACACCGTTTCTTCAAACAGCTGGTACTCCGGATACTGGAACACCAGCCCCACCTGAAAGCGCACCTGCCGGATCTGCTTGGGGTCCGCCCAGATGTCCTTGCCGTTGAGATAGATATGCCCCTGCGTGGGCTTCAGCAGCCCGTTGAGATGCTGGATCAGCGTGGATTTTCCGGAGCCCGTGTGACCGATGACCCCTAAAAATTCCCCCGGCATGATATCCAGCTCTACCCCATCCACGGCGCTGCGCTGAAAGGGCGTTCCGGCGCTGTAAGTATGGGTGAGCTGCTCGATTCGTATGATCGGTTCCAATTCGTTACTTCCCTTCTGCGCCGAACCGCCGGTACAGCGCATCCGCACATTCCTCCACCGTGATGGCCGTCAGCGGCAGGTGCTCCCCCTGCCGGTTCAGCCGCTGCATCAGCTCCACCGTGTCCGGCGCCGCCAGCCCCAGCTCATGGAGCCGCTCCACCTGTGCAAAAATCTCTCTGGGCGTACCGTCCATGGCGGCCTCGCCGTCGTTCATCACAATGACACGGTCCGCCTCCTCGGCCTCCGCCATGTGGTGGGTGATGAGCACCACCGTCATGCCCCGCTCCCGGTTCAGCCGATGGATGGTGTCCAGCACCTCCCGCCGTCCGTGGGGGTCCAGCATAGCCGTGGCCTCGTCCAGCACGATGCACTCCGGCTCCATGGCAATGACGCCGGCAATAGCCACCCGCTGCTTCTGTCCGCCGGAGAGCAGATGCGGCGCATGGCGGGCAAAATCGCTCATACCCACCGCCTCCAGCGCATCGTCCACCCGCCGGCGAATTTCCTGCGGCGGAACGCCCAGATTTTCCGGGGCAAAGGCCACGTCCTCCTCCACTACGTTGGCGACGATCTGGTTATCCGGGTTCTGGAACACCATGCCAACCCGCCGCCGGATCTCCAGCAGCACCGCCTGGTCACGGGTATCCATCCCCTCTACATACACCGCCCCGCCAGATGGCAGCAGCACGGCGTTCATGTGCTTAGCCAGAGTAGATTTTCCGGAGCCGTTATGCCCCAGCACCACCACGAAGCTGCCCTTCTCGATGCCGAGGCTCACGCCCCGCAGCGCCGGCTCGCTCCGCTTGCCCTCCTCCGCCGGATAGGCGAAGGTCAGGTCCTTTGTTTCGATCATGGTCATATTCTGCGTTCTCTTTTCACTCGTTCTCAGATGGCATGGCTGACCTTCAGCATCTGCCACAGCCAGACGGAGGCCACCGCCACGCCCAGCACCACGGACCAGCCCACCGGCTGTCCGTCCCGCCGCAGCTGCACCACCCGCAGCGTCTGTCCCAGTAGGAACAGCGCCAGCGCCACACAGTACACCATCAGCGTCACCCACACCGGCGGCACCAGCTGTGCCGTCAGCAGCACCGCCAGCCACCCCACCTGCAGAAGGGCCATGAGGCCGTAGCAGATGCAGCTGCCCACCTCGGCGCTGCCCAGCCTGTTTTTCTTCATTGCACTCTCCTCTTGCAACCGGCTGTTTCTCTCTTAGCTCTTATAAGTCTTGTTATTCCGCCGTCCACCGGCCGGTAGCACCGCAGGGCAGCGCCATACCGGACTGCGTACACGGCAGGCCCAGCTCGTCCCACGTCACCCTGCCGTCGAAGCGCTTGCCCACCAGCATCTGCAGAATGTATCCCAGCACCGACGGAGCCAGCCCTGTGGTGTAGGAGTTGAGGATCACGAACAGGGGCTTATCCGACAGCACACGGGCGCAGAGCTTCACAAAGGGGAACAGGTTCTCCTCCAGCTTCCACACCTCGCCGCCGGGTCCCCGGCCATAGCTGGGCGGGTCCATGATAATGGCGTCATAGGTCTTGCCCCGGCGAATTTCCCGCTCCACGAACTTGGCGCAGTCATCCACGATCCAGCGGATGGGGGCCTCCTGCAGGCCCGTCAGCCGGGCGTTCTCCTTGGCCCACGCCACCATTCCCTTGGCGGCATCCACGTGGCACACACTGGCTCCCGCCTTGGCACAGGCCACCGTGGCCCCACCGGTGTAGGCGAACAGGTTCAGCACCCGGATAGGCCGTCCCGCCCGGCGGATCTGCTCCATGGCAAAGTCCCAGTTGGCCGCCTGCTCCGGGAACAATCCCGTATGCTTGAAATTCATGGGCTTGACCTGAAAGGTCAGCTCCTTATAGTGGATGGGCCAGCTCTCCGGCAGCTTTCCCTTGTCCCAGTGGCCGCCGCCGCTGGAGGAACGGCTGTACCGCCCGTTGGCCCTCCGCCAGCCGGGATGGCTGTGATCCGTCTCCCAGATGGCCTGAGGGTCCGGCCGCACCAGTATCTGTTTATCCCAGCGCTCCAGCTTCTCTCCGCCGCCGCAGTCCAGCAGCTCATAGTCCTTCCAGCCATCTGCGATCCACATAATAGGGTATACCTCCGCACATTAAATCAGTTTATTATACAATGAACCATCCCCGCCGTCAATGCGGCATGACCATTTTTCACCTTCCAGTTCTTGAACAAATCTTGAACTTTTTCCTCCGCCTCTCCCCGGCCCGAAGCATGACAAAAGTGTCACTTCCCAGTCCTTGACAACCTGTCTCTCATATGGTATCCTATGTATACTATAACCTCTAATACACATAGAATCTTCGTACAGAGAAAGGATGCTTCCTTATGGATACCTTGCGAATGACCAATTACATCATCGCCGTTGTTTTCTTTGTCTGCTATGCCTATCAGTTCCTGTACATTCCCGTTCCGTGGCTGCTGGCCAAGCGCAAGGCTGCCAAGGCGGCGGCGCTGGAGGCCAAGCCCCACAACTACGCCGTGCTGATCTGCGCCCGGAACGAGTCCGCCGTCATTGCCGACCTCATCGGCAGTCTCCGCAGCCAGACCTATGACCAGAGTCTGCTGCACATCTTCGTGCTGGCGGACAACTGCACCGACGACACCTCCGCCATCGCCCGCAGCGCCGGAGCCACCGTCTATGAGCGCTTCAATAACGTGCAGGTGGGCAAGGGCTACGCCCTCCAGACCCTGCTGAGCCATCTGGAGCAGGACTACCCCGCCGGGTTCGACGGCTACATTGTCTTTGACGCCGACAACATTCTGGACCCCGGTTACATCGCCGCCATGAACCGCACCTTCTCGCAGGGCTACGATATCGTCACCAGCTACCGCAACAGCAAAAACTACGGCGACAACTGGATCTCCGCCGGCTACGCCCTGTGGTTCCTGCGGGAGAGCCGCTACCTCAATCACGCCCGCAGCCTGCTGGGTACCAGCTGCGCCGTCTCCGGCACAGGCTTCCTCTTCAGCCGGGCCGTGCTGGAGGAGACCGGCCCCTGGCCCTTCCATCTGCTGACCGAGGACATCCAGTTCTCCGTCCACGAGATCCTTCAGGGCCGCAAGGTGGCCTTCGCCCCCGACGCCGTCCTCTACGACGAGCAGCCCACCACCTTCCGCCAGTCCTGGCGGCAGCGGATGCGCTGGTCTCAGGGCTATCTGCAGGTGTTCCGTGACTACGGCGCCCGCCTTCTCCGGGGCATCTTCCGGGGCAGCTTCTCCTGCTTCGATATGTCCATGGCCATCATGCCCGCCTTCGTCCTCTCCACCGTCAGTATCCTCGTCAACCTCACGCTGGGTGTCGTCGGCGCTCTGGCCGGAGACAACCTGTTGGTGGCTTTTGAGTCCGTGGGACAGATGTTGCTGAATATGTATCTGACGCTGCTGGTGCTGGGCGGCATCACCACCGTCACGGAATGGAACCAGATCCGCACTTCTTCCGTCAAAAAGTTTGTGTACGTGTTCACCTTTCCCCTGTTCATGTTCACCTACATTCCCATTTCTTTGGCGGCTTTCTTCTGCAAGCCCCAGTGGAAGCCCATCGAGCACCGGGTCTCCGCAGCGCATCTGCGGAGCCGTGACCGGCAGGAGGTCCTGCCCTTCTGAAAGCATATGGTGCGGCGGGGGATAAACCCGCCGCATCGCTTTACCTTAACGCAAAGGAGCTCTTTCCCATGTACCGTATTCTCGTCTGCGACGACGAAGAAGAGATCGTTTCCTCCCTGACCGCCTGTCTCACCGCCGAGGGCTATCAGGTGGTCACTGCCCGCACCGGCTGGGAGGTGCTGAATATCCTGTCCAAGCAGCCTATCCATCTGGCCCTGCTAGGCACGAAGCTGCCGGGGCTGGACGGTCTTACCACCGTCACCCGGCTGCGGCAGATGTATGACCTGCCGGTGATCCTCCTGACCTCCGGGACGGACAGCACTGAAAATATCCTGGGGCTCACCATCGGCGCCGATGATTATATCACTAAGCCCTTTCAGCAGGCGGAGCTGCTGGTGCGTATTCGCTGCCGCCTCCGCCGTTATCTGCATTTGGCGTCTCCCTCCCCGGAGACCCTCACCGTCGGCGGCATCACGCTGGACGACGATGCCAGATCCGTCACCGTCAACGATGAGCCGGTGTCCCTGACCCCACTGGAGTACGACATTCTGAAATTCCTCATGCAGCATCCCTGCAAGGTATTCTCTCCGCAGGAGATCTATCGCCAGGTCTGGCGGGAGCCTCCCGCCGCCGAAAACTCCGTGGCAGTCCATATCCGCCACATCCGGGAGAAGATCGAGGTAGACCCCAGCAATCCCCGCTATGTGACGGTGGTCTGGGGCAAGGGGTATAAGATCGAAGCCGGGGTATGACAGGTTATCCCCGCTCCGCTCACATTTTCAAAAATCCCCGTGGCATATGCCTTGCATATACGGCGGTCTACATACATATCTCTCTCCTATGAGCCGCCGTGAGAGCCACGGCGGCTCACTCTGTTTCTACTCGCAGGAACCAGCATAGCTGGAAACAGGGGCTCTTGTCATTTTTGCTTCCCCGTGGTAGAATGGAAAAACAAAACATCTAAAAGAATCACGGGAGACATCGCTATGAACGATCATACCGTTCCGCAGCTACCCCCTCGCAGTCAATGCACCGGCTGCGCCGCCTGCGCCGAGGGCTGCCCCAAAAATGCCATCCATATGCTGCCCGACCGGGAGGGCTTCCTCTACCCTACGGTGACGGACGCCTGCATCCAGTGCGGCCATTGCACCCACATCTGCCCGGTGCTGCGCCAGCGGGAGGCCCATCCGGAGCCGGCGGTCTTTGCCGCATGGAACCCCGACCATGCCGTGCGGCAGGACTCCACCTGCGGGGGGGTATTCTCCCTGCTGGCGGACTATGTGCTGGAGGGCGGCGGCGTGGTGTTCGGTGCCGGGATGGACGCCCAGCTGCGGGTCCGCCATGAAGCGGTAAAGCGCAAGGAGGACCTGCCCCGCATCCGGGGGGCCAAGCCCGTTCAGAGCGACGTCACCGGTATCTATCAGCAGGTGCGGCGGGAGCTGGATCGGGGGCGGCCTGTGCTGTTCTCCGGTACGCCCTGTCAGGTGGACGGGCTTTACCACTATCTGGGAGAGCACCCGGAGAAGCTGCTGACCTGCGACGTGCTGTGTCGGGGCGTCTGCTCCCCCGGCGTATGGGCCAAGCTGGTGCAGTCCATGGCCTACATCAAGCGCAAGCAGCCGGTAGCCGTCCAATTCTGCGGCAAGCTGCCCGGCCAGCGGGAGCGCCGCTTCCAGGTACGGTTCGACGACGGCACTACCTTCGACTCCCCTCTGTCCAAGTCCGAGTTCGGCAGGGGCTTTTTCGGAAACCTCTTCCTGCGCCCGGCCTGTCACACCTGTCCCTATGCCTCCGTAGACCGGCCCGGCGATCTGTCGCTGGGAGTATTCTACGGCCTGCCCAAGGACGCCTACCCCCAGGAGCAGCGCAGCGGCGTCTCCCTGCTGCTGGTGAACACGCCCCATGGCGCCCATGTGTTCGATACGCTGCCCCTGAAGCGGGAGCTGCGGCCCCTGTCGGAGGCCGTGACCGGCGATCCGGCCCTGTCCTCCCCGGTGAAGCAGGCGGCCCAGCGGGCGGAGTTCTTCGATGCCTACGCCCGCCAGCCCTTCCAACAGGTCCGCAACCACTATCTGGCGGCCCAGCTTCTCTCCGGCAGCAGGAAGCAGGGCGCAAGGCCCGGCAAAAGATCCGAAAAGCCCTCCCTTTTCACTGTCATTAAGGAGCGTCTATGGAAAAAACACTGATGCACACCTGCTGCGCTCCCTGCTCCGTCTCCTGCATCCAGCAGCTGCGGAGCGAGGGCATCGAGCCGGTGGCCTACTGGTATAACCCCAACATCCACCCCTATCAGGAGTACAAGGCCCGGCGGGACACGCTGATGGCCTACGCCCCTACCATCGGCATGGAGCTTATTGTGCAGGAGAATTACGGCCTGCGGGAGTTCTGCCGGGCGGTCTGTGGGGATATCGACCACCGCTGCAGCGTGTGCTATGCCCTGCGGCTGGCCCAAGCGGCCCAATATGCCGCCCGGCACGGCTATGACAGCTTCACCACCACCCTGCTGGTGAGCCCCTACCAGAACCATGAGCTGCTGGCGGAGACAGCGGAGCGCATGGGCCGGGAGTACGGTGTCCGGTTCCTGTACCGGGACTTCCGCCCCGGCTTCCGGCAGGGACAGCAGGAGGCCCGTGCGCTGGGCTTTTATATGCAGAAGTACTGCGGCTGCGTGTTCAGCGAGGAAGACCGCTACCAAAAGCAGATCCTCCGGGATCAGAAGGAGCCGGAGAAGCACATACTGCCATCATGATGAAAAAAGCTGAGACCCGACTTCGGTTCTCAGCTTTTTTTCATGATAGGGGTATTAGCGCTTGTTGGAACGGATCCAGATGCCCTGCTGCCGGGCGTGCTCAACCAGCTCATCCCGGAACTTGGGGTGGGCCACGGAGATGAGCCGCTCCGCCCGCTCCCATGTGCTGCAGCCCACCAGATTCACGCCGCCGTACTCGGTGACGATGTAGTAAGCCAGACTCCGGGGATCGGTAACGATGTCGCCGGGATTCAACAGCGGTGTGATGCGGGAGACCATCTCCCCCTGCTTATCGGTGAAGGTGGATGTCAGACAGATGAAGGCCTTGCCGCCGGGGGACACCGCCGCCCCCTCCAGAAAGTCCAGCTGACCGCCGGTGCCGCTGATCTGGCGGGTACCGGCGCTCTCGGCGCAGATCTGGCCGTACAGGTCCACGGAGATGCAGTTGTTGATGGAGACAAAGTTCTCGATGTTCCGGACGGTACTGGGAGCGTTGCAGTAGGAGATGGGGTAGGTCACCACGCCGGGATTCTCCCGCACCCAGTCGTACAGATCCTCGGAGCCGATGGCAAAGCCGAACACGCTCTTATAGCGGTCGATGTCCTTGCGCTTGTTGGTGATCTTCCCGGCCCGGTACATATCCAGATAGCAGTCGCACAGCATCTCCGTGTGGATGCCCAGATCCCGCAGATCGGACTGGGCCAGCATCTGGCCCACGGCATTGGGCAGTGAGCCGATGCCCAGCTGCAGGGTGGCACCGTCGTCCATGTTCTCCACCACGAACTCGGCAATGCGGGTCTCCGCCTCCGAGGCCGGCGGGGTCTGTATACTGGGCAGGGGGTCATGGGGGCCCTCCACGATCATATCCACGTCGTCGATGTGGATGCACTCGTCCAAGCCGCCGTAGACCCACGGCAGATTCTCGTTGACCTCCAGGATCACGATATCCGCCTTATCCAGCACCGCACGGGCGGAGGCGTTGGACAGGGAGAAGTTGAAGTAGCCGTGCTGGTTCATGGGGGTCACGCACATCATGGCCACGTTGACCGTCAGGAAGTGCTGATAGTAGGCCCCCAGATTCCGGAACACCATTGGGTTGAAGCTGCACATCCCCCGGTCGCAGAGCTTGCGCTCATAGCCTGACATATGCCAGCTGTTGTAGATAAAATGCTCCCGGCCGGGGTCGCACTCCACCATCTGGATGGGCTGCTGGATCAGGTAGCCACGGATCTTCACACCGTAGAGCTCCTCCTTGCGTTTGGCAATGGCGGCATCCATCAGAGACGGGAAGGCACAGCCCATGCTGATATCCAGCCAGTCACCGCTCTTGACCACACGGGCGGCCTCGTCCGGGGTGCAGAGCTTGCGCTTATATTCCGATTCATATTGGAAGGGTATAGCCATAGCGTTCCTCTTTTCTGTGTTTCGGGATATGATAGATCGTCTTTTCTTTAACAGAACCGTGCAGAAACGGCGGGCGGAGCCTCCGCCCCGCCCGCACGGGTCCTGTCACCCGGACAGGGCGCAGACACCCCGTCAACGTGCTTTTATTTTACCATGTGTTACAGAATTGTCAATGTTAAATTCTCCAATTCTGCCGGGATGCAGTGCCTGCTTTTGTGCCGATGGGGCAAATCAGCCGATGACCGCCGGGGCCTGCGCCAAATCGAAGGTGCCGCCGGAGACGGTGACCTCCCGGCCGGTGATGCGGTCGGTGTAGGTGCCGTCAGGCAGATCTACGGCCACACTGCCGCCGGCGTTCTTCAGGTCGAAGATGCCCCGAACACGGGTCTCCGGCCCGTCATAGCGGCCCACCACAGCCCGTTCCTCCACCGCCTCCAGCTGGAAGCAGGCGGACATGGGTAGGGTGCGCTTCATCTGGCGCAGCTGCTTGAGATAGGGCTGGAGGTCCAGCCGCATATCGCAGTAGGCATCGTCGGCGTTAAAGAGATCCACCCGGTGGCGGGGAGCGTACTCCTGTCCGCTGTAAAGCAGGGTGGTCCCCTTTTCAAAGTACAGCAGCGCCAGCCAGTTCCGCAGAGCCTCGTCGGAGTCCACACGGGAGGCAAAGCGGGGCTGGTCGTGGTTCTCCAGGCACCGCAGCTTCACATAGCCCGCCGGGTACTCGCTCTCCTGAAAGTTCACCAGCGCCGTATACTCCCGGAGAGTGCCGGTGGGCTGGAAGCAGCCCTCGAAATAGGGCCAGATATCGTAGTCGTAGGTGATATCAAAGGCATCATACAGCTCCGTGTCGGCGGCGCAGTAGTAGCCCGCCCGGCGCATGGCCATCGTGTGGGCGGCATGGACGCTCTCGGCCAGCCAGATGCAGCCGGGGCGCACCCGCTCCACCTGCTCCCGTGCCTCCCGCCAGAAGGCCAGAGGAACGGCGCTGGCCACGTCGCAGCGGAAGCCGTCCACGATCTCCGCCCAAATTTTCAGAGTCTCGATCTGGTACTTCCACAGCTCACGGTTGCTGTAATCCAGATCCACTACATCGGACCAGTCCGCCACCTTGCGGGTGGGGTTCCCCGCCTCGTCCCGGAGGAAGAACTCCGGGTGACCGGTGGCCAGAATGGAATCCGGGGAGGTGTGGTTATACACCACGTCGATGATGCACTTCATGCCACGCTTGTGGATCTCCCCCACCAGATGCATGAAGTCCCCCAGCGTGCCGTACTCCGGGTTGATGCCCCGGAAGTCCCGGATGGCGTAGGGGCTGCCCAGCGTCCCCTTGCGGCCTGCCTCCCCGATGGGATGGATGGGCATGAGCCAGATGATGTCCGTACCCAGCGCCGCCAGACGATCCAGATCGCCCTCCAGCGCCTGAAAGGTACCCTCCTTGGTATGGTTACGTACAAAAACGCTGTAGATCACTTTTTCCCGCAGGCGGGTGTTGGTTTGACGTGCCATATAATACCTCCTGTCTTACACTGTCTTATTTTCCTCCGGCGCACCCAGCAGTGCCAGAAATTCATCCTCTGTCAGCACCGGTACGCCCAGCTCCTGCGCCTTACGCAGCTTGGACCCGGCATTGGCTCCCGCCACCACATAGGTGGTCCTTTTGGACACCGAGGAGGCAGCCTTACCGCCCCGGCGCTCGATCATCTCCCCTGCTTCCTCACGGGTGAATTTCTCCAGCGCACCGGTGAGCACGAAGGTCATACCGGCGAAGCGGCGATCCGTCTGCTCCTCCCGGCAGGTCATGTTCACTCCCGCCGCCCGGAGCCGCTCCAGCAGGTCACGGGACTGGGGGCTCTCCACCCACTGGCGGATATAGCCGGCAGTGATGGGGCCTACGTCGGCGATGGCGGTGAGCTCCTCCTCCGTGGCGGAGAGCAGGGCGTCCATGGTGCCGAAGTGGGCGGCCAGCGTCTTGGCGGCCTTCTCGCCCACCTGACGGATGCCCAGCGCAAAAATCAGCCGCCACAGGTCGTTCTCCCTGCTCTGATAGATGGCGGCCACGGCGTTGGCGGCGGACTTGTCCCCCATGCGCTCCAGCGGCTTCAGGTCCGCCGGGGTCAGGTCGTAGAGGTCGGCGGGGGTCTTGACCAGCCCGTTCTCGATGAGCTGGTTCATCACCGCCGGCCCCAGCCCGTCGATGTCCATGGCATTGCGGCTGGCGAAGTGGGTCAGGTGCCGCAGACGCTGAGCGGGACACTCCGCCCCGGTGCAGCGCAGGGCTGCGCCATCCTCGTCCCGCTCCACCGGCGCTCCGCAGACGGGGCAGGTATGGGGCAGATAGTAGGGCTGCGCCCCGGCGGGACGCTTGCCCGGCACCACGGAGACGATCTCCGGGATGATCTCCCCGGCCTTCTGCACCACCACGGTATCCCCGATGCGGATATCCTTCTGGGTGATGTAATCCTGATTGTGCAGGGTGGCGAAGGTGACGGTGGTCCCCGCCAGACGCACCGGCTCCAGCTCCGCCTTGGGGGTCAGCACGCCGGTGCGGCCCACCTGCACCACGATATCCCGCAGCACCGTCTCCTTCTGCTCCGGGGGGTACTTATAGGCGATGGCCCAGCGGGGACACTTGGCGGTGCTGCCCAGCGTCTCCCGTTCCGACAGGCTGTTGAGCTTGATGACGGCCCCGTCCATGTCAAAGGGCCGCTCCATGCGGGTATCGTTGAGACGATGGATCTCCTCCATGATCTCCTCCCCGGCCTGCAGACGGCGGTAGGAGATGGTCTTGAACTGCTGGGAGGCCAGATAGTCGATGGTCTCGGTATGGGTGGAAAACGTCCGCCCCTCTGCCAGCTGGAGGTTGAATACGGCGATATCCAGCCGCCGCCGGGCGGCGATCTTGGGGTCCAACTGCCGCAGGGAGCCGGCGGCGGCGTTGCGGGGGTTGGCCATGAGGGGCTTTCCCTCGATCTCCCGTTGGCGGTTCAGTTCTTCAAAGACGGAGCGGGCCATATACACCTCGCCCCGGACGATGATCCGGGGCAGCTTCTCCGGCAGGGTCATGGGGATGGAGCGGATGGTTCGCAGGTTCTCCGTCACGTCCTCCCCGATGCGGCCGTCGCCTCGGGTGGCGCCACGGACGAACACGCCGTCCCGATACTCCAGCGCCACGGACAGGCCGTCCACCTTAGGCTCCACGCTGTATTCGGCATCCGGGAAGGTCTCCCGGATGTGGGTCAGGAACTCCTCCACCTCCCCGCCGTCAAACACGTCCTGCAGGCTCTCCAGAGGGACGGGGTGCTCCACCTCCTGAAATTGGGTCAGGATGGGTCCGCCCACCCGCTGGGTGGGGGAGTCCGGGGTGATCTCCTCCGGGTGCTCCCGTTCCAGATCCTCCAGACGGCGGAGCATATGGTCGTATTCATAGTCGGAGATCTGCGGATCGTCCAGCACGTAGTAGCGGTAGCCGTGGGCGTTGAGGGTGTCCCGCAGCTGTTTCATTTCTTCCTGATAATCCATAGTCGTCCCCTTATCCGTTGTTCATGATATAGTCCTCAGCGTACTGCTCCGCCTCCTCCGGCGTGGTGCTGAAATAGGTGTAGGTATCCGGTACGCTGCCGATGATGATGGTCTCCGCCACGGTGATCTCATTGGAGACTTGGGTGGAGGTGCGGAAGCCCGGCAGGAGAATACTCATCTGCACGGTGACATCCAGCAGGATCTGATGCTTGGTCTGGTTGATGCCCGCCGCCGTAAAGGCGTTGCGGAGCTTGGCGGTGGTGGAGCCCACAGCCTGCATCCGGATACGGATGCAGGGGCCACGCCCCGCCAGCAGCGAGGAGCCTGTCAGCGTTCCCACAGGGATCTCCAGCTCCCGTGTGGACACCTCCGACAGCCGCTGGAGGATGCTGTCTGCAATGCGGCTTTGCAGGCGGTTGAAGGCCGCCATGTCGCTGCGTACCGCCGCCACATGGCCGCTCTGATCCTTCTCCAGATGCACCAGATCGTCGTAGTCCACCTCCCCTGCGCTGACAGCGTCATAGACCGCCGTGACCACGATGCGGTTGACGGTATTGGAGACGCTGGCCGCCGCCAGATTGGTGAGGATGGGCTTCATATGCAGCACGGCCACACACAGAAGGCCCATCACCGCCGCCAGCAGGAAAACGCCCCAGATGGCCGCCCGTCGTCCGGCGGACAGGCGCACATAGCGCAGTCTCTTCACGGCACGCACCTCCCTTGCTCCAGTGTATGCCGGGAGGGGCGGCGGGGTGCTTACTCCCGCCAGCCGTTGACGATGGCCTTGAAGGTCTTGCCCCGCTCCATGAAGTTTTTGAACTGGTCGAAGGCGGCGCAGGCCGGGGACAGCGTCACCACGTCGCCGGGCTGCGCCCGGTCACGGGCAGCCTCTACGGCACGTTGGAAGGGCGTCACCTCCAGAATTTCCGGGTGGTCGGGGCGATAGCCGGGAGCCTGCTCCACGGCGGCACGGATCTTCCCTGCGGTGGCACCGCACAGCACCAGCAGCTTCACATACTCCACGATCTCCGGCCCCAGCACGTCAAAGGGAATGTGCTTATCATAGCCCCCGGCGATGAGAATGACCTGCTCCGGGAAGGAGCGCAGCCCGGCAATGGTGCGGGAGGGGCTGGAGGCGATGGAGTCGTTATAGTACCGCACCCCGTGATAGGTACGTACCAGCTCGATGCGATGCTCCACGCCGTTGAAGGTGCGAGCGAAGTCCCGGATGATCCCGTCCGGCACCAGGCCCTCCACGGCGGCGATAGCCGCCATGTAGTTCTCCACATTGTGAACGCCCGGCAGGCGGATATCCGCCGTGGTCATGATCCGGTGCTCCTGTCCGTTATGGCGGCAGAGGATATCCTCCCCCCGGAGGAACACGCCCTCTTCCGGCTCGGACCGCCGGCTGAAGAGGCGGACAGTCCCCACAGCCCGCCCGGCCTGCTGACGGGTGATGTCGTTATCCTGATTGAACACGGCGATGTCGCCGGGGCGCTGATAGCGGAAGATGTTCTCCTTGGCCGCCACATACTCCGCCATGTCCTTGTGGACGTCCAGATGGTTGGGGGCCAGATTGGTCACCACGGCGATATGGGGGCTGCGATCCATGGTCATCAGCTGGAAGCTGGACAGCTCCAGCACCGCCCAGTCCTCCGGCTCCATGTCATCCGCCTGACACAGCAGGGGCTGACCGATGTTGCCGCCCACGTGGACGGTTCTGCCCGCCGCCTTCAGCAGCTCTGCGATGATGGTGGTGGTGGTGGTCTTGCCGTCGCTGCCGGTGACGGCGATCATGTGGCAGGGGCAGACCTGAAAGAACACCTCCATCTCGCTGGTGAGGGTACTGCCCTGCCGCTGCGCCGCCAGCAGCTGCGGCACGTCCGGCCGCAGGCCCGGTGTGCGGAAGATAACGTCCTGCGTCAGGCCGTCCAGATACCCCTCCCCCAGATGGAGCGTGGCTCCGGCGGCCTCCAGCTCGTCGGCCAGAGGACCCAGCTTCTCCCGGCTGCTTCTGTCACAGGCGGTGACGGCGATCCCCTCGGCCAGCAGGCGGCGCAGCAGCGGCGTATTGCTGACGCCGATGCCGATGACCGCCACGGTCTTATGCCGCAGTGAGGTGAGATATTCCTGTAAAGTCATAAGGCAAAGCCTCCTAAAACAGCAAATGAGATAATTCAGTTTATTATACTCCTTTTTCCCGGTCAGTTCAATCGCTTTTGTGAGAAAACCGCCGCCCGATTTGGCGGGAAAGTGCATTTTGGGCTTTACACCCGACCTCCGGTGGGGTAAAATGGATGTACTGTACGTGGAAAGGAGACACTGTCATGATCTATTTCAACAGTGACTATCTGGAGGGCGCACACCCCGCCCTCATGGCAAAGCTCAACGAGACCAACATGGTCCAGACCGTAGGCTACGGCGAGGACGAGTACTGCGCCGCCGCACGGGTCAAGATCCAGAACGCCTGTCAGGCTCCGGAGGCCGACGTCCACTTCCTGGTGGGCGGCACCCAGACCAACACCACCGTCATCGCCGCCGTGCTGCGTCCGTGGCAGGGCGTGCTGTGCGCCGTCAGCGGACACATCAACTGTCACGAGGCCGGTGCCATCGAGTCCACCGGCCACAAGGTCATCACCCTGCCCACCACCAACGGCAAGATCACGGCCCAGCAGGTGCAGGAGTATGTAGAGTGGCACAGAAACGACGAGTCCACGGAGCACATCGTCCAGCCCGGCATGGTCTACATCTCCTATCCCACCGAGGGAGGCACCCTTTACTCCAAGGCGGAGCTGACGGAGCTGTACGACGTGTGCCGCCGGTACGGCCTGCCCCTGTTCATCGACGGCGCCCGGCTGGGCTACGGCGTCATGGCTGACGGTGCTGACCTGACCCTGCCGGAGATCGCCCACCTGTGCGACGTGTTCTACATCGGCGGCACCAAGGTCGGTGCTCTGTTCGGTGAGGCCGTGGTCATCATGAACCCGGCTCTGAAGAAGGACTTCCGCTTCATCATGAAGCAGCGGGGCGGCCGCATGGCCAAGGGCCGTCTGCTGGGCATCCAGTTCGACGCCCTGTTCACTGACGATCTGTATTTCAGAATTTCCCGCCACGCCGACGAGATGGCCTATCAGATCCGGGATATCTTCGTCTCCGCCGGGTATCCTCTGCTGTTCGACTCCCCCACCAACCAGCAGTACCCCATTATGCCCGATGAGGAGTTGGCTATTCTGGGGAAGAACTTCGGCTATGAGTACTGGGAGCGCACCGATCCCACCCACTCCGGCGTGCGCTTCTGTGCCAGCTGGGCCACCACTCAGGAGAACGTGGACGCCCTCCGGGCTGCCGTGCAGGCGCTGAAAAAGTAACAACAGCGAAACGCCGCAATCGATACAAGGACCCCCGGCCGACGGCCGGGGGTCCTTTCAGCGTGTCGAAAAGACTTTTCGCCACGCTGAGGCATTTTTCAGAGCTTCAAAAAGCTCTGAAAAATGGGGATTATCATCGTGCAGGACACCCTTCCGGGTTTCCCGCACACACCCTTCCGCCCCGTTGACGAAAGCCTCCCCCTCTTTTGACAGGCTCAAGAACCCCCGGCCGACGGCCGGGGGTTCTTTCCTTATGGGGATAAAGCGGTCATGGGTCAGAATTTTCTGGCGGACACGTCGCATAGCTGGAGGCGCACGCCGTTCTCGGCGGCCAAGGTCCTGCCCTTTTCCAGCAGCTTGTCCCGGTTCCGGTTCAGCAGCTGCACCAGCAGTTCATCCTTCTTCTCCTGCGGCATCTTATCCAGCACCGTCCGGGCCATGGAGGCCGCCAGCTCCTTGTTCTGGGACAGCATCCCTCCCAGCACGCCGCCATCCTTGGCCATACTCTCCGCCAGTGCCGGGATCAGCACCTCTGACAGGGAGCGGTAGTCCACCTCGTCCAGCAGAATTTTCAGTTCGATCATGGCTCACTCCGCCTTAGGGCCTGCGGCCACCACCTCAGCACTCATGCGGGTGTACTTCTTGAAATTCTCCACAAAGGAGCTTGCCAGCTTGCGGCAGGCGGCCCGGTAGGCCTCCTTGTCCGCCCATGTATTCTCCGGGAGCAGCAGCTCACTGGGCACGCCCTCGATGGCCGTGGGTACCTGAACGCCGAAGGTGGGATCGGTGACGAAGTCCGCCTTCTCGATGGCGCCGGTGAGGGCCGCCGTCACCATGGCACGGGTATAGCGCAGCTTCATGCGCTGACCGGTGCCGTTCCAGCCTGTGTTCACCAGATACACCTTGGCCCCGGCCTTCTCCACCTTCTCCGCCAGCATGGCGGCATAAACGGAGGGATCCAGCGGCAGGAAGGGTTCACCGAAGCAGGTAGAGAAAGTGGGTACCGGCTCGGTGACGCCGATCTCCGTCCCCGCTACCTTGCTGGTAAAGCCGGAGACGAAATAGTACATGGCCTGATTCCTATCCAGCTTGCTGATAGGGGGCAGCACGCCGTAGGCGTCGGCGGTGAGGAAGATCACCGTCTTGGGGACACTGGGGCTCATGCCGGAGAGCTCTGCGTTGGGGATATACTCCACCGGGTAGCCCACCCGGCTGTTCACCGCCAGCGAGTCGTCGTCGAAGTCGAACTCCCGTGTATCGGGATCCATGACCACATTCTCCACCAATGCGCCGAATTTGATGGCGTTGTAGATTTCCGGCTCCCCCTCCGCAGAGAGGTTGATGCACTTGGCGTAGCAGCCGCCCTCGAAGTTAAAGACGGAGTCGTCGGCCCAGCCGTGCTCGTCGTCTCCGATGAGCTTGCGGTCAGGGTCGGCGGAGAGGGTGGTCTTACCGGTGCCGGAGAGGCCGAAGAACACGGCGGAGTCGCCGTCCGTTCCGATGTTGGCGGAGCAGTGCATGGGGAATACACCCTGCTTGGGCAGGATGTAGTTCATGACGGAGAACACCGACTTCTTGATCTCGCCGGCGTAGCGGGTGCCGCAGATCACCACCAGATGGGCCTCGTAGTCCACCAGAATGGCGGCCTCGCTGTGGGTGCCATCGATCTCCGGGACGCACTTGAAGCCGGGGGCGGCCACGATGGTGTAGTCCGCTGTAAAGTCCGCCAGCTGCTCCGGCGTGGGCCGGCGCAGCAGCTGATGGATGAACAGGTTCTGGCTGGCCAGCTCGTTGACGATGCGGAAGGACTTGGTATACTTGAGGTCTGCCCCGGCGAAGCCGTCAAAGACGTAGACCTCCTTATTCTGGAGATACGCCGTGACCTTGGCGAAAATGGCGTCGAATTTCTCCTTTTCCATGGGGCGGTTCACCTTGCCCCATGCGATATCGCCGTGTACCGCCGGGGTGTCCACGATGAACTTATCGTTGGCGCTGCGCCCGGTGTACTTCCCGGTCTTTACCACCAGCGCCCCGGTGGCAGACAGGGTCCCCTCTCCCCGGCGCAGAGCGTGCTCCGTCAGCTGGGCCGGGGTCAGGTTGCGGTATACTGCCGCCGTGTTGACGATGCCCAGCTGCTCCAATCCGTAGGTTTCCATGACAGTTCCTCCTTGTTCCTCCCGCAGATCACGGGGCCGATAACAGCAGTATAGCACAGGGCCTTCGGAAAAGAAAGCCCTGTGCTATGATTTCCTTTTCAGTGCAGCACGATGCGGGCGCCGCCCTCATAACAGCGCATAACGCCCACCCGCTGGGCGCTGGGCACGGCGCCCTTCAGCTCCGCCAGCAGCGCATCGGCGTCCGCCGGATCCACGGCCATCAGCAGGCCGCCGGAGGTCTGGGGGTCATACAGCATATCCTGTACGGCGATCTCCGTCTGTCCGGCATCCACCCATTGCTCGGCAAAGGTACGGTTGCGGTACATCCCCGCCGGGAGCACACCCATGCGGGCAAACTCCAGCGCCTCCGGGATCAGGTCCACCGCCGACACCTCCACCTCGGCCCGCAGATCGCTGCCCTGCGCCATCTCCAGCAGGTGGCCCATAAGGGCAAAGCCCGTCACGTCGGTGCAGGCATGGACCCGGTACTTCACCATGGCGTCCCGGCCGTTCTTGTTCAGGGTGGTCATCAGGCGCATGGCCAACTCCGTGCTCTCCTTGGAGCAGAGATCGGCCTTCATGGCGGAGGTGAGGATGCCGATGCCGATGGGCTTGGTCAGCAGCAGCACATCCCCCTCCTTGGCGCCGCTGTTGGTGAGGATCCTGTCGGGATGGACGAAGCCCGTGACAGACAGGCCGTACTTGGGCTCGTCGTCGAAGATGCTGTGGCCGCCGGTGATGAGGGCGCCCGCCTCATAAACCTTCTCATAGCCGCCCCGGAGGATCTGATGCACCGTGTCCTTGGGCATATCCTCCGGCACGCACATGATGTTCAGAGCCAGCTTGGGGTCACCGCCCATGGCGTAGATATCCGACAGGGCGTTGGTAGCTGCGATCTGGCCGAAGGTATAGGGATCGTCGGCAATGGGCGGGAAAAAGTCCAGCGTCTGCACCAGCGCCAGCTCGTCCGATACCTTATACACCGAGGCGTCGTCGCTCTTATCAAAGCCCACCAGCAGATTGGGGTCCTTGTGGACCTGGATCCCCTCCAGCAGCTGCGCCAGCACACCGGCGCCCACCTTGGCGCCGCAGCCGGCGCACTTGGCCAGCTTCGTCAGTTTTACATTCTCTTCCACGTTATGGTTCCTCCTTCAATTTCCCGGACAGGGCCAGCACCGCCTCCAGCACACCGCCGCCTACGGCCAGCGCCTTGTCCGATACCGTATCACAATATTCCCGTTTGCCACGGGGATCCACGTCTCCGGCCTTCATGCCCCGGAACACCGGCGTCCCCTCCGGCAGGATGCCCCGCAGCACACCGCTGATGGTGCAGCGCATGGGCTGCCCCTCCACCGTGGCCACCACATCTCCCTCAGAGACCGTGGCCCCGATGTCCGCCAGCTGGTGCAGGATGCCGTCTGCCGGAGCACGCAGCACCCGCTCCCCGGCGAAGCCGCCGACGAGTCCCGGTATGCTGGTGTTGGGCAAGGCGCTGCCCCGATAGATGACCCGGCCCAGCGTATGGCCCCGCATGGTCTCCACCACCGCATGGCAGTCCTCCCCTGCGGTGAAGCCCGGCCCTACGCCCACCACCACCGGTGCATCGGTGATGCGGGTACCCAGATTCCGCTTGGCCAGAATGGCATCCACCAGCGCATCCGGCCGCAGTTCCTCCCGGCACCGCAGCTCCGGGTCCGCCAGCACGGAGATCTCTCCCGCCGCACAGATCCTTCGGGCCTGAAGGATGTCCTCTGCCCGGCGGGCCGTGGCATCCTCCACCTGCGTCTCCCCCAGCACGATGGCCTGCGAGAAGCACACGGTGCGGCGAATGGCCGTGGGCTGGGGCAGATCCGTCATAACCACCTGCACGCCGGCCCGCCAAAGGCGCATCGCAATGCCTGTGGCGATATCCCCCGCTCCCCGGATCAGTACCAGCATCGTTTTTCCTCCATCCGTTCTCTTTTTATGAGGATAACACGTTTTCCCGTTTTCGTCAATCACCCCGGTATGGAGGAAAGCCAACGTACCGCCCCGCTATCGCTAATTTCCATCCTCAGACGGCGGTTTCCATTGACGGCAGGCGGCAGGCCTGCTACAATGAGCATATGGAAGAGAAATTATCGTATCGGAATACCGTCCGCCTGTTCGCCGGGGAGAAGTGCTTCGGTCCGGGCGTCGCCCAGCTGCTGCGCCATGTGCAGGAGTTTCATTCTCTGCGCTCTGCGGCCAAGGCCATGAACATGGCCTACTCCAAGGCGTGGACCATCGTCAAGTCCTCGGAGCGGATCTTGGGCGTCCAGCTGCTGCATACCTCCGTGGGGGGAAGGAGCGGCGGCGGAGCGCAGCTGACGGAGGAGGCGGTGCGCCTGCTGGATGCCTACACCGCCTTCTGTGCCGATCTGCACGCCGCCGGGGACGCTCTCTTCGCCCAACACTTCGGGTATCTGGAGGGCCGGTCGTAAGCAGCTCCTCTATCTGACAGTCTCACGAAAAAGCTGGTGCAGCTCCTGCGCCAGCTTTTCTATTTGCGCCGGAGTGTTGAAGTCGGAAAGGCTCAGGCGCACCGTGCCGGTGTCCAGTGTCCCCGCCGTGCGGTGGGCCAGCGGCGCACAGTGAAGCCCCGCCCGCAGGGCGATACCCCTGCGTCCCAGCGCCTCCGCCAGCTCTTCGCAGTCCCGGCCCGCCGCCCGGAAGGACACCACACCGGTGGGATGAGGGCCGTTTGCGGGCGTGAATACCTCCACCCCCGGCAGGGCCCTCAGGCGGCGCACCGCCTCCGCCGCCAGCTGCCGCTCCCGGCAGGCGATGGCCTCCGGCGTCCGTCGGCGGACGAACCGCAGTCCCTCCAACAGCCCGGCGATACCCGGCATATTGTGGGTGCCGGCCTCCAGACGATCCGGCAGGGTCGGGGGCATCTGCCGGTCACGGGAGGCGCTTCCCGTGCCGCCCAGCAGCAGCGGACGGGCGGGCCGTTCGCCGCACAGCAGCAGCCCCGTCCCCTGGGGGCCGTAAAGCCCCTTGTGGCCCGGCATGGCAATGAAGGCCGCCCCCAGCTCCGTCAGGTGCAGGGGCAGCGTCCCTGCCGATTGGGAGGCGTCCACCAGCAGCGGCACACCCCGGCTGCGGCAGACTCCGGCGATCTCCTCCAGCGGCTGGACGCAGCCGAACACGTTGGACACATGGTTGACGATCACCGCATCCGCCCCGGCCAGAATGGCCCGTCGGAACTCCTCCGCCGCCTGCTCCCGTCGGAAGGGCGGCGCATCCACCACCGTCAGGCGCACCTCCGGTATGGCATACAGGGGGCGGCAGACGGCGTTGTGCTCATAGCCGGAGATCACCACCCGGCTGCCGGGAACCACCAGCGACCGGATGGCGATGTTCAACCCGTGGGTAGCGTTCATGGTGAACACCACATTCTCCGGCGACGGCACGCCGAATAGCGCCGCCGCCTCGGCCCGACACCGGAAGGCCGTCTCCTCCGCCCGGCGGGCGGCGGGATGGCTGCCCCGTCCGGGAGTGGACAGCTCTGCCGCCGCCTGCGCCATGGCCTGCCGCACCTGGGGCGGCTTTTCCAGCGTGGTGGCCGCAGCGTCCAGATAGATCATGTCCCCGCCTCCTGCCAGCCGCTATCCGTCCGTTCATATATGCCAAGGGGCGTCAGCCCCGCTGTCTGTAAGCACGTCTGGGCCTCCTGCTGCCGCTGACCCCGCACCTTCACCGCATAGCTGCATCCACTGCCGATAAGCCCCGCCGGGGCCCGAAACAGGAAGCTGCGGATGCCGCACTGCTCCAACGCCCGCACCATACGCTGGGCATGGGTGACGGAGCGGGCGATGAAAAGAATCTCGTTCATTCTGCACTCCTCCTCACGGGACATTCTATGTGAAAGCGCCCCCTCCGGTGCGGTATCCGCCATACAAAAAGAGGAGGACAGCTCGTCCTCCTCTTTTTTATCGCTTACGGATCAGCTCTCCGCCCGCTGGATCAGCGCCACGGCGTGGGCGGACATCCCCAGTCCCTCGCCGGTGAAGCCCAGATGCTCCTCCGTGGTGGCCTTGACGTTCACCTGCTCCGGCCGGATGCCCAGCGTCCGGGCCAGCGCACAGCGCATCTCCTGCCGGTAGGGGGCGATCTTTGGGGCCTGCGCCACCAACGTGGCGTCGATATTTACCACCTGCCACCCCTGCTCCGTCAGGGCCTTCATCACCCGCTCCAGCAGCGTCAGGCTGGAGATGTTCAGAAAGGCATTGTCGCAGTCCGGGAACAGTCTCCCGATATCGTCCATACCGGCAGCGCCCAGCAGGGCATCCATCACCGCATGGGTCAGCACGTCCGCATCGGAGTGGCCGTCCAGCCCCTTCTCCCACGGGATGGTAACACCGCCTAAGATCAGAGGCCTCCCCTGTGCCAGACGGTGGACGTCGTACCCGTGTCCTACCCGCAGTCCTGTCATGCCTGTTTCCTCCTCTCGGCCAGAATGGCCTCCGCCAGACGCAGGTCCAGCGGCCTAGTGATCTTGATGTTCTCCGGATCCCCGGCGGTGAGATAGACCTCCTTGCCCAGCCGCTCCACAGCGGAGCAGTCGTCCGTCAGAGTCACCTCGGCGTTCACCGCCGACTGAAGCGCCGCCTTCAGCAGCTCCGCCTGAAACACCTGCGGCGTCTGCACGGCAAAGAGGGCCGCCCGGTCCGGCGTCTCCAGCACCCGGCCCGTGGACGGCTCCGTCCGCTTGATGGTATCCGACACCGGCACCGCCGGGGCGGCAGCATAGGTGCGCTCCCCGAAGCGGATCAGCTCGTCGATCTGTTCCGGGCGGATCAGGGGCCTTGCCCCGTCATGTACAGCGATGAGCCGGGCCTTTTCGTTGGCCTCCAGCGCCGCCGCCAGCACCGAGTGGGTGCGGGTCTCACCGCCCACCACCACACGCACGGGCTTTTGCAGTCCGCAGCGCCGGCACAGCTCCGCCATCTCCGCCAGACACTCCGTCCGGGTGGACAGTATGATCTCATCCACCAGCGTGGCGGCGTCGATGGCCCGGAGGGTGTGGGCCAGCACCGGCTCCCCCTCCAGCGGCAGCAGCAGCTTGTTGCCGCCGCCCATGCGCCGGGATTCCCCCGCCGCCGGTACGATCATGGTACAGTAGGGGCGGCGCCTATCCCGCAGCTTCCCCAGCCGATCAAATAGCTTCATTCGTTCTTCGCTCCCGTCATCATGGCCTGCTCAATGCGCTGCTCCGCATCGGGATAGGTATGTCCCTCCACCAGCACCACCTCGGATACCAATATTTGTTTGGCGCTGTGGAGCATCTTGCGCTCACCGTTGGAAAGGCCCTTCTCCCGGTCCCGCCACATAAGGCCCTTGATGACACGGGCCACCTCCAGCAGGTCGCCGCTCTTCAGCCGGTTCAGGTTCTCCCGATAGCGTCGATTCCAGTTGCTGGTGCGGTCGATCTCCAGCCCCGGAATGGCGCGCAGCACCTCCCGGATGCGACCGGAGGTGGACAGGGCCCGGACGCCGATGGCCCCGCAGCTGCCTGTGGGGATCTTCAGCGTCAGCCCGCCGGAGGGCATTCGGAACACGTAGTAGCTGCCCAGCTGTCCGCCCAGCCGTTCCTGTACGATACTTTCGATGATCCCCGCCCCGTGCATGGGGTGAACCACCCGGTCGCCTACCTGATACATACCGGTCCTTCCTTTCCAAACGATTTTTGTGTATAAGTACTCAAGGATATTATACCCTTATCCCGGTATATTTTCAAGAAAAATCGCAAAAAACGGTCCATCTATGAAAAAACAGCCTGCTGCGCACATTCCTTGCACACAGCAGGCTGTTTTGTTTCATGAGACAGCTTATTCCACGGTGACGCCCCGCTGGGCAAAGCTCTTCACCATCAGGTCCAGATCCGGCTCGATGTGCAGAGGCTCCCCGGCGGACTTGATGGCGTTGGCCACGTCCTTCAGGCCGTTGCCGGTGACCACCGATACCACCGTGGCATCCTTCTCGATGAGACCCTGCTCACAGGCCTTCTTCAGCGCCGCCGTACCGGTGACACCGGCAGGCTCACCGAACACGCCGCAGGTGCGGCCCAGCAGCCGCTGCGCCGCCAGGATCTCCTCGTCGGTGACGCAGATAGCAAGACCCTTGGACTCCCGAATGGCCGCCAGTGCCTTGTCGGCGTTGCGGGGTACACCCACGGAGATGGAGTCGGCAATGGTGTTCTCCTCCATGGGCTCCCACGGCTTATTCTCCTGAATGGCACGGTTGATGGGATAGCAGCCGTAGGACTGGGCGGAGATGAGCCGGGGCAGCTTGTCGATGAAGCCGATGGCATACAGATCCTTGAAGCCCTTCCACACGCCGGCGATGGTGCAGCCGTCGCCCACGGAGATAGCCAGATAGTCCGGCATCTCCCAGTTCAGCTGCTCGGCGATCTCCAGGGCCACGGTCTTTTTCCCTTCGGAGAGATACGGGTTGATGGCAGCGTTGCGGTTGTACCAGCCGTACTTCTCGATGGCCTCGGCGGACATCTTGAAGGTCTCCTCGTAGTTGCCCTTGACGGAGATGACATTGGCCCCGAAGATCATCAGTTGGGCCACCTTGCCCTTGGGGGCCCGCTCCGGCACGAAGATATAGGTCTTGAAGCCCGCAGCGGCGGCGTTGCCCGCCAGAGAGCTGGCGGCGTTGCCGGTAGAGGAGCAGGCGATGGTCTTGGCGCCCGCCTCATAGGCCTTGGCCACGGCCATGGCGCTGGCCCGGTCCTTCAGGGAGGCCGTGGGGTTTTGGCCGTCATCCTTCACCCACAGCTTGCGGATCCCCAGTGCACGGGCCAGATTGGGCTCGTCATACAGGGGGCTCCAGCCCACTCGCAGAGGGGTGTCAGGGGTAGTCTCCTCCACCGGCAGCAGCTCCCGGTAGCGCCACATGGAGCGGTTCTCCCGCCGGGCCAGCTTCTCCTTGGTGAGGACAGACTTGATGTAGTCGTAGTCATAGACGATGTCCAGAATACCGCCGCACTGGCAGTTGGTCAGGTCCGGAGTGGCTTCATAGGTCTTGCCGCAGCGGACGCACTTGCCGTATTTCACGTTTTTCATGGCAGTTACCTCATTCATAAAATTCATTTTGGGGATGCAGCGTCAACAAAGGCGGGGCAAAAAGCCCCGCCCTTGAGGCGTACTGTATTGAATTTACCTTACAGAGCCTTCAGCAGGCCGGTGGCCTCGTTGAACTCGCAGATCAGCTGATCCAGCTCCTTGGCCTGAGCGTGAACGGCATCCCAGGTGTTCTTGGTGTCGTACCACTGGGCGTTCAGGTCCTCCACGTCCATACCCTGCTGCTCCACCCAAGTGTAGTACTTCAGGTTGTGGACACGCTTGCGCTCGGTGTAGGTCAGTTCCAGCATACTGTCGGTCTTGAGTCCCAGCATATGCACGGCGTGATCCAGAGCAGCCTCGTGGGCGTTGTAGGCGCCGTGCTGCTGGTTCAACTCCTCAATACGGCTGCCGTACATCACGGCGGAGTCGGTGAGGACGGTGGCCACCACGTCGTTCTCGGTGAGCTCATAGTACTTGGCCATCTTGATGCAGCACAGCACGTTGGCGATGCCGGAGA
>OLND01000957.1_pt1 | contig 32557 bp, 37 predicted proteins | sample 1672031 | NCBI WGS metagenome assembly OLND01 (sample SAMEA3136638, study PRJEB25190) | human gut metagenome | biome: human gut; feature: human-associated habitat; material: faeces | place: Austria | collected 2013 | reverse complement strand
ATTACGAATTTGACAGGCAGCTTGAGCTTGAAAGAGCTGATGCTATCGAGGAAGGGATGGAAATAGGTATAGAAAAAGGTATAGAAAAAGGTGCAAATAAGATGCTGTTTACTCTGGTAACAAAGGGCAAGCTCGATATTGATACTGCAGCAGAGGAAGCCGGTGTCAGTGTCAGTGAGTTTGAGAAATTAATGAGTGAAGCAGGCTATAAGGTGCCTGAGTCTGTGTAGCATCAGGCAGGAATAATTTATCAAAATGTAAATAGCAAAAATCCGCTAACCATTGTATTTGGTATAGCGGATTTTTTGTGCCGAAAAGTATCACATCCGACTGTTATCGCATGAAAAACGCTTGCGGTACTCCTTTCCGTCTACAGTATATGTGTATCTGGCAGCCCAGTAGCTGTAAGCGGATTGAGAATTATTGACAACGAGCCTCTTTGCATCCTCCTTCACAATCATGCCTCTCGCCACATGTCCGCGCTCCTTTGCAAGTGCTATATTGCGCTGTAAACCAATATTTAATTTGTCGAAAAACTTAAAATCTATGATATACAGTGGTATTAGTGAAAGCACACCCACATTTATCCACACAAGAATTGCCATAAATACTAATCAATCACAAGCCGGTTACAACAAGGTATATCACACCAAGCACCCAGCTTGAAAATATGCCGTACAGTATCACAGGACCTGCAATCCTAAATATCTGACAGCCTATGCCAAATACCTGCCCCTCCACCTGAAATTCACATGCGGATGAGCATACTCCGTTTGCAAAGCCTGTTATAGGAACGAGAGCGCCTGCGCCTCCCCAGTTTGCGAGTGGTGCATACAGGTTTAGCGCTGTCAGTATGCAGCTTATGAGAATCAAAATCATGCTGCACCAGGCAGAGGCTTCATCGCTGCTTAACCCAAAGTATTGTGTGCAGGTATTTACTATGAGCTGTCCGATAGTGCATATGATTCCGCCGAGTATAAATGCCTTTAGCATGTTTGCAGAAAGGCAGTGAGTAGGTGTGACGCGCTTTACATATTTGTTATATTCATCATTTCGTTTTTCTTTTTGGTCAGTAGTCATGTTTTCAGACCTCCTTTTTTATAGGATGACCGTATTTTTTAAATGTATTCATATATGTGATTTTAGTTATTTGATTTGGATATAGTTACTTATTAGAATTAAATATGAAGGATATATCAAATAATCCTTGCTACTTTCTGCTTTAAATAGTAGAATTGTAGCAAGGATTATTTTTATGCGGTAGCGCATCAAAGTAATAAATCACAGAAAAGCATATAATTGCGGTAAATAATGCAAGTATTTTGCAATAAAGAAAAGGAGACACATATATGTATACACTTGACGACATCAAGAAAGAAGATCAGGAGATTGCAAGCGCCATCACAGACGAATTTGAGCGCCAGAACAGCCACATCGAGCTTATTGCTTCTGAGAACTGGGTAAGCCCTGCTGTTATGTCAGCTATGGGAAGCATCCTCACCAATAAGTACGCTGAGGGATATCCGGGAAGAAGATACTATGGAGGCTGCGAGTGCGTGGACGAGGTAGAGGAGCTTGCCAGAGAAAGAGCCAAGAAGCTTTTCGGTGCAGAGTATGTAAATGTACAGCCGCACTCAGGTGCTCAGGCCAACATGGCAGTACAGTTCGCCATCTTAAAGCCGGGCGATACCATCATGGGAATGAACCTTGACCACGGCGGACACCTCACACATGGTTCACCGGTCAACTTTTCAGGCTCATATTTCCATGTAGTGCCTTACGGAGTAAATGACGAGGGCTTCATCGATTACGACAAGGTAGAGGAGATCGCCCTTGAGTGCAAGCCAAAGATGATTATCGCAGGTGCATCTGCATATGCGAGAACTATAGATTTCAAGCGTTTCAGAGAGATTGCAGACAAGGTAGACGCAGTGCTCATGGTTGATATGGCTCATATCGCAGGACTTGTAGCCGCAGGACTTCATCCAAGTCCAATCCCATATGCACATGTCACCACAACCACTACACACAAGACTCTCCGCGGACCTCGTGGTGGAATGATTCTCTGCAGCCAGGAGATGCAGGATAAGTACAATTTCAACAAGGCTATTTTCCCGGGAATCCAGGGTGGACCTCTCATGCACGTTATTGCTGCAAAGGCAGTCTGCTTCAAGGAGGCATTACAGCCTGAGTTCAAGGAGTATCAGAAGCAGATTGTAAAGAACGCACAGGCACTTTGCAAGGGGCTTCAGAGCCGTGGCATCAAGATTGTATCAGACGGCACAGACAACCACCTCATGCTTGTAGACTTAACTCCGTTTGGTCTCACAGGAAAATCTATCGAGAAGCTTCTCGATGCGGCTCATATCACAGCCAACAAGAATACTATTCCTAACGACCCACAGAAGCCATTTGTTACAAGCGGTATCCGTCTCGGAACACCTGCTGCCACATCAAGAGGCTTAAAGGAGGATGATTTCGACAAGGTTGCAGAGGCAATCGCCATGATCATCAAAGAGGGCGAGAGCGCAGTTGAGCCTGCAAAGGCTATCATCAAGACACTTACTGACAAGTATCCTCTTGCATTTTAAGGGTTTTCAGAGTAAAATGTTATAAGTTATAAAAACATAATACTTTGGAGGAATTATGATAGACTTAAAGTTTTTAAGAGAGAATCCGGATCTCGTAAAAGAAAATATTAAAAAGAAATTCCAGGACCACAAGCTTCCACTCGTTGATGAAGTAATCGAGTATGACAAGAAGGCAAGAGAAGCGCAGCAGGAGGCTGATGATCTTCGTGCAAAGAAGAATCAGGTCTCTAAGCAGATTGGTGCTCTTATGGCACAGGGCAAGAAGGAAGAGGCTGAGGCTGTAAAGGCTGAGGTAGCACAGATTTCAAAGCGTCTCACAGAGCTTGAGCCGCTCGAGAAAGAGTATCAGGACAAGGTGCTTGAGGATATGATGAAGATTCCAAACATCATCGATCCATCAGTTCCAATCGGAAAGGATGATACCTTCAACGTGGAGAACGAGAAGTTTGGTGAGCCTGTTGTTCCTGATTTCGAGATTCCTTATCATACAGATATCATGGAGAGATTTGACGGAATAGATCTCGATGCAGCAGGAAAGGTTGCAGGAAACGGTTTCTATTATCTGATGGGAGATATCGCACGTCTTCACTCAGCCATGACAGCATATGCGCGTGACTTCATGATTGGAAAGGGCTTTACATACTGTATCCCACCATTTATGATCCGTTCAAATGTCGTAACAGGCGTTATGAGCTTTGAGGAGATGGATGCCATGATGTACAAGATTGAGGGAGAGGATCTCTACCTTATCGGCACATCTGAGCACTCAATGATCGGTAAGTTCATCGATACAATAAACGATGAGTCAAAGCTTCCATACACACTCACAAGCTACTCACCTTGCTTCCGTAAGGAAAAGGGTGCACACGGCATTGAGGAGAGAGGTGTTTACCGTATCCATCAGTTTGAGAAGCAGGAGATGATTGTTGTCTGCAAGCCACAGGATTCAAAGGAATGGTATGAGAAGATGTGGAAGTACACAGTAGAGCTTTTCAGAAGTCTCGATGTGCCTGTCCGTACTCTTGAGTGCTGTTCAGGAGACCTCGCAGATCTTAAGGTTAAGTCATGTGATGTAGAGGCATGGTCACCAAGACAGAAGAAGTACTTCGAGGTTGGAAGCTGCTCTAACTTAGGCGATGCACAGGCAAGACGTCTTAAGATTCGTGTAAAGGGCGAGGATGGCAAGAAATACTTTGCACATACTCTTAACAACACAGTTGTTGCTCCACCACGTATGCTTATCGCATTCCTTGAGAACAACCTGAATGCAGATGGCTCTGTAAATATCCCTAAGGCACTTCAGCCATACATGGGTGGTACAGAGAAGCTTATTCCGAAGCACTAGTTTTTGAAATAAATTAGTTCATGTAGATAATTAATACATGTAAATATAACAGCCGTAGCTGCGATTGATCAGATGAAAGATAAATCGCGGTTACGGCTGTTTTCAATTATCTATTTAAATTCTACAATATCATTTGGAGTGCAATCAATGATATTGCATAATTTTTCTACGGTTAGCAAAGTTATGTTTTTGTTTTTCTTTAAACCGTCTAAAGTTTTATTATCCAAGCCTGATTTTAATAAGTGATATTGAGAAATGTTCTTCATTTCTAGTGTTTTCCATAATGGTGCATAGCTAATAATAGTTATCATCTCCTTATATTTGATAGCTTGATTATATTGATGTATTATTAAAATAAATATTGTGGAGTTATTCACAATGTGATATAATCAATAAAAATTACAAAGGAGATGTATATTTATGAAAAGATTTTTACAGGTGTTAGCTTTAATTTTTTTTGGCTTTATAGGCCTTATAGGAGCATTTTTTTTATTGATGCTGCTATTTGATTTTTTTGCGAATTTAGTTTTATCGCATAGGATTGGTGTAAATGGTGCATTGGGATCGATGATCGCTGGTATTATATGTTTAGCAATTGGAGGAGGCGGTGTATGGTTTGCGCTATCTATGGATAGATGTCCGGCATGTAAGAAAATATTTGCCATGAAACCCGGTAAAAGGGAGTTTTTAGGTAAGGAAAATGTTGTAGAAAGAAAAGAATATAATATTTACAATAGAAATCATGAGGTGACCGGAACATATGAAAAGGATGTTCCTGTAACGAAATTATATTATTATCAGTGGTACATATGTAAATATTGTGGTCATAAAGAGTCTGAAACCATTGTAAGATAACATACAAGCTTGTAGGAGATAAAAGAGATGAACAAAATACTGGAAAAATATTTATATAGAGTTCCGGAAGCGTATTACGAGTATAATGGAAAACAATATATGCAGTCTGTTCATGGAAAGAGTTATATTCGTTATAACAAAGCAAAAGAACAGGCTGGATATGCTACGGTTGATGTGGATATGATAATTAAGCATATTAAAGAGTTTTTGAATGAAATTGGAATAAGTACAATAGAAAATCCGATATATAATCCACAAAAATTAGATTATAGCAGAATAAAAGCAGAGTTTGATTTGGAAGATGAAAGAGATTTAGTATGGATTAAATTTACAAAAGATGGATATGTTGGTGTTGTGGCTACAAGTAATGATGTGAATTTTGATATTCCACAGAGTAGTCATGAGTATGATAGAAAACACAACGTATACAATCCTTACTCAAAAAGATATGAAGAGACATGGCTTCACAATTCATCAGGAATATTGATTCATAAGCTTGGAAAAGAGTGGAATACGGATTTTGTGTTGATATTTCCGTTAAAAAAAATTCCAAAAGGGTATAAGAGAGCAGATATTGAGGAAGCAGTGGGAAATTTGTTGATTGAAAAAAGAGTTCCTATATTGGACTATTATTCACATTTATATTAAAAAGGGGAAATAAAAAATGAGAAAATTATTAGGAAAGATAATATTATTGACTGTATGTATGGCATTTATGCTGTCGGGATGCTCTAGTAAGCCGGATGAAAAAAAGGTAACGGAAGACTTGAAGTCTTTTGATAATGAAAATTTGAAATCCGGCGGGGAAAAAATTGATTCGGTAAAAATTGATAATTCTGAAAGTAATGATGATTCATATACGCTATATTGTACAGTAAAAACAGAAAAGAATGATATATCATATGAAAAACAGGTGAATGCAATATATAAAAAATCAAAGGAATGGGAGTTGGCAAACGTTCAAGTAAATATAAATTCAGAGTGGAAAATTACGCCTCTTAAAGGAGTAAGTAAAAAAGTTATAGAATCAGATCTTGTAGGTGAAGTAATAAAGCTTAAAAATGAGGAATGGGAAATAGAAAAAGGTGAAATCAGTGATTTATCGATATCCAAGCAGGAAACAGACTTGAAAAACAAAAGAGATAAAATAACTGTTGATATCACTTTAGATGGTGCAGTAGAAAAAGCAAAGGGAAGCATAATTGTTGAATATAGTTTTGATAAAGAGTGGAATTTTAAAGGTGTAACCAACGCATCTAATGTAACATCTGAAGTCAAAGAAGACAAAAAGCTTGATACCTCAGAAAAATCAATATTAAGCTATATTACAAAACAATCTTTTCAATATGGTAATAAGTCAAATGGTTCAGGTTTAGTTTCGCTAATAAGTGATTCTGCAGTTCAGGAAATACCTATGACAGAATCTGAGATAAGTAATTTTAAAATAAAAGAACAGTCTTCGGGAGCGAAGGGAACCATACAGACTGTTAAATGCAGTGCAACACTAACTAAAAAATACGCGACATTTTCTGTAGAAATGGAATTAACATTTACCTATAGTAGTGGTTGGAATGAACCATCAATTGAGACTAACGCAAAATTAGAAAATCTTGATATTACAGGTGAGTGGACCGGAAATTACACGGCAGCCGGAAGTAGTGGAACAGTATCTCTTAATATTTCAGAGGTAAATGGCGATGAGGTGTCGGGCTCTTATAGCTATACACCTGATAGAATAGACAAATATACACAGCCGGGCAGCTATAGTTTTTCGGGAACAATAGATAAAGAAACTTTAATGCTGAATCTTGAAGCAGGAGAGTGGATTTCAAAGCCGGAAAGAGTGCTATCAACGGATAAGGTCAATATTAGAGCCTTTATTAAAATAAATGACGAAATAATGGAAGGAATAGGTCATGGTTCTGCAACGTTTAAAGTATCAAAATAAATTATCATTTACTATGCTGCTTGTATGCCTCAGTCTCTTAACTGCCTGTGGAAGCACAAAAGTAAATTCAAATAATACTTCAGAAGCTCATTCAGGTGTTGATACAGAAAATAATGTATACAGTACAAAAGAGACAGAAGTGGCTACCGAGAATGAACAGGATAATACTGAACTTGGTGAAACATTTTATACTCTTGGAAGAAGGGAAAAACCAAAAATACTGTTTGCATATGATTATTCAGTAAACTGGAAGTATATAGATATTGGTGAAGGGACCGAGTATAGACAGGAAAAGATAGAGGACCGCAAGGGTGCCGAAATTATATTTTGGCACTATGCGGAACAATTTTCCCAATATTATGGAGGTGGATATGATTTGCAAACTGCAAGCGTGGATAAGGTTGCGGATTGTGATTTTCGTATGGAAACCGAAGGCAATGAGGATGATTTGGGAAAGTTTTGTGTTGCAAAAATCAAGGTTATTGCTATAGAAGATGGTCTTAGCGATGAAGGTGAACAGGAATTTGATGGACCAACTTATTACGCGGTTGTTCCGGAAAGTTATTTGGGTAAGACCACATTTAAGGGAGGCGGAGGAGTATATGGAGAGTGCTCATGGAATTATTATGGAGGTACTTATGCGGTAGTAGCAGAAGCAGAAGATGGAAAATTTACTGAATCAGAGGAAAATGACATTATAAAATTTCTATCAACATTTAGACAAGAATATGAATAAATTCAGTGGTTTTTGAAATAAAAACTGGGGCGGAAAAGAAGTGGTTGGTTTACACGTATTTAACTACAAAAACGGTCATGCAAATTTCTTTTGATAAACGGCATTGACACCAAATGTGATACCACGTATAATATAGATAGGAGGTATTCAGAATGTCAAAATGGGATAAACTATTAACGAGAATATGTGCTTTATCAAAAGACCTCCGGTTTGATGAATTGCGTAAGGTATTGGAAAGCTATGGATATGTAATGAATGCCCCAAAGGGCGGAAGCAGTCATTACACGTTCAGAAAAGCCGGATGTCAACCGATTACGATACCGAAGCATGAACCTATCAAAAAAGGGTATGTAGAGATGGTAAAACAGATTGTGGAAAGTGAGGCGGTGAATGATGAAAACGCTGAATGATTATTTTACAATGAATTATCGTATGGAAATTATAGAGGATAAGGATGAGGGTGGTTTTGTGGTTTCATTTCCGGAGCTCCCGGGATGTATTACCTGCGGAGAAACAGTAGAATCCGCTGTCGCAAACGCTTTAGATGCCAAGAAAGCATGGTTAGAAGCTGCTATGGAAGATGGTATTGAAATCCATGAGCCGGACAGTTTAGAGGATTATTCTGGACAGTTTAAACTTAGAATTCCACGAAGTCTTCATCGTTCCCTTGCAGAACATTCTAAGAAGGAAGGTATCAGCATGAATCAGTATTGTGTATATCTTCTTTCCAGAAACGATGCAGTTTATTCAAAATTATAGACTAAATGAAATAGGAGGTGTTCTGTTATGTTTTTTCTTATAGCGAAGGATAATGAATGGGCTGGATTGCTTAGTAGTCTGGATATGTTTTCTGATGATTTTATGGAAGAAGGACGGATACAGCCTGAAGTACAGGTAAGGGAAGATTTTTAATGAATTTACAGAGAAGAAAATCCCTTACCAAATACTTCACTGGTGCTCATCACAGACATAAAAGCGTGCAGCTTATTCTGATGTATGAAGCTTCTAAGCTCTATGGCCTGCTTCTTTGTGAGAGTGCTGAAAACGATATAGTTTCTCTCACCGGTGTAAGCACCTCGTGCCTCCACATAGGTGGCACTTTTCTCCAGCGTGTTAGTAATATAATCGCATATCACATCCTTGTCATCGCAGATAAGCATTATGGATTTTCTGAGCATGATATTTTCGATGATTGCATCAATCATAAATGATTTCACAACAAGTCCGACAAATGAATACAGGGCAGTCTTTATGTCAAATACAAAGCAGGCGATGATAATCATGACGAGGTCGGTGAGAAATAAAGCCATGCCAATATTTTCTACATGTGCATATTTTTTTACAATCATGGCGATGACATCGGTTCCGCCACTTGAAGCCCCCACATAGAAAAGCAGTGCAGATGCGATTGCAGGAAGAGCGATGGCAAAAATCAGCTCAAGCATTGGCTCGTTTGAGAGAGGATGAGTGAGCGGGTCAAGCTTTTCAAGCACCAGAAGCTCAACAGACAAAAGTATTGTGGCATAGGTGGTCTTAATAGCAAAGTCTTTGCCAAGGAAGAAAAAGCCCACTACAAGCAGAAGCATGTTCACAATAGTAGAAAACATACTCGCTGAGAGCGGTGTTATCTTTGCAAAAACAACTGCGGCACCGGTTACGCCACCGAAGGTGAAGTTGTTTGGAAACTTGAAATAGTATACACCGATTGCCATGATGGTGATACTGAGTGTCATTATCAGAAAATTTTTTATCTGTTTAAGCATTTGTTGTTCTCCTTTATGATTTGACAGCTTGTCAGGTATTTATTGCAGTGCTGTGTATCATAGCTTTCTTTTGTATTATTAATCGTTCAAATCTAAATATTTATTTGCATGGATAGTGTAGGACGATGGATGTCTGATGTCAATATAATCCGTGAAATAAATTATAAGTATTATTTCTATAAAAGATATATTATATTAGTAAAACTAATAAGAATAATTACAATATATAATTGGAAAATTTAGCACTATGAAGGTATACTATAGGTATTGAACGAATTGCAGATTATTAGGAGGAACAATAATGGATTACAAGAATTCAGGTGTTGATATCGAGGCAGGTTACAAGTCAGTAGAGCTTATGAAAAAGCATGTAAAGGAGACTATGAGACCGGAGGTGTTAGGTGGTCTCGGAGGCTTCTCAGGAGCGTTCTCACTTGCTTCCATCAAGGATATGGAGGACCCGGTGCTTTTATCGGGAACAGATGGCTGCGGAACTAAGGTAAAGCTTGCTTTCATCATGGACAAGCATGATACAATCGGAATCGATGCAGTTGCCATGTGCGTAAATGATGTGGCATGTGCAGGCGGTGAGCCATTATTTTTCCTTGATTATATAGCATGTGGAAAGAACTATCCGGAGAAGATTGCTACAATCGTAAGCGGTGTGGCAGAGGGCTGTAAGCAGTCAGGCTGTGCACTCGTTGGTGGTGAGACAGCAGAGCATCCGGGTCTTATGCCTGAGGACGAGTATGACCTTGCAGGCTTTGCAGTTGGTGTGGTTGACAGAAAGGACATCATCACAGGCGAGGGATTAAAGGATGGTGATGTACTTATCGGAATGGCATCAACAGGCGTACACTCAAATGGATTTTCACTTGTCAGAAAGATTTTCAAGATGGACAAGGAGACATTAAATACATATCATGAGGAGCTTGGCACTACACTTGGAGAGGCACTTCTTGCCCCTACAAGAATCTATGTAAAGGCTCTTAAGGCTGTAAAGGATGCAGGAGTCACAGTAAAGGCCTGCAGTCATATCACAGGCGGCGGCTTCTATGAGAATATCCCACGTATGCTCATCGATGGCAAACGTGCCGTAGTTGAGAAAAACAGCTACCCTGTTCCACCAATCTTTAAAATGATGGCTAGAGAGGGAAATGTCGAGGAGCAGATGATGTACAATACCTACAACATGGGACTTGGAATGATTGTCGCAGTTGACCCTGCAGACGTGGACAAGACTATGGAGGCTATGAAGTCTGCCGGAGATACACCATACGTAGTCGGAAAGATTATTGACGGCGAGAAGGGTGTAGATCTCGTATAATAACATTCAATATATTGTTAATAATTGTATACATCGTTGCGAGGAAAAAGAATGAAAATTGCAGTATGTGTATCGGGTGGCGGCACCAATCTTCAGGCCATCATAGATGCAATAGATAACGGAACAATTACAAACACACAGATAGAGGTTGTTATCAGCAACAACGCAGATGCATATGCGCTTGAGAGAGCTAAAAAGGCAGGAATAAAGGCAGTATGCATCTCGCCAAAGAGCTATGAAAGCAGAGCTGCCTTCAATGAAGATTTCTTAAAGCAGCTTAACTCATATCATGTGGATTTAGTCGTACTGGCAGGCTTTCTGGTAGTGATTCCACCTGAGATGATAAAGCAGTACAGAAACAGAATCATAAATATCCATCCATCGCTCATACCATCTTTCTGCGGCACAGGCTACTATGGTCTTAAGGTGCATGAGGGAGTGCTTGCGCGCGGTGTGAAGGTGACAGGTGCCACCTGCCATTTTGTGGATGAAGGCACAGACACAGGCCCTATTATTTTACAGAAGGCAGTCGAGGTAAAGCAGGGCGACACACCTGAGGTGCTTCAGCGCAGGGTTATGGAGCAGGCTGAGTGGAAAATCATGCCACACGCTATCGACCTGATAGCAAATGGCAGGGTGTCAGTAGAAGACGGACATGTTATTATAGATGAGAAGTAATGACAGTGCTGTAAGTAATTAGTATGTAAACACAGGTAGATTATGATTACCGGACAATGAAAAGCATATATATAGCTTAGGTATAGGAGGCAAAAATGAAGGTATTAGTAGTAGGAAGCGGCGGAAGAGAACATGCAATATGCAGGGCTGTTGCAAAGAGCTCACGCGTTGACAAGATATACTGTGCACCGGGCAATGCAGGTATCGCAGCACTTGCAGAGTGTGTGCCAATCGGTGCGATGGAATTTGATAAGCTCGTATCATTTGCAAAGGATAATGCCATTGATTTTACAATCATCGGCATGGATGATCCGCTTGTAGGTGGTATCGTTGACGAGTTCGAAAAGGCAGGGCTCAAGTGCTTCGGACCAAAGAAGAATGCAGCTATTCTTGAGGGCTCAAAGGCATTTTCAAAGGATCTCATGAAAAAGTATAATATCCCTACTGCGGCATATGAGAATTTTACTGATGCCAAAGAGGCACTTAAATATTTAGAGACAGCAAAGTTCCCTATCGTGTTAAAAGCAGACGGACTTGCTCTCGGAAAGGGTGTGCTTATCTGCAATACTCTTGAGGAGGCAAAAGAGGGTGTCAGAACCATCATGGAGGACAAGAAGTTCGGAACAGCCGGAAACACCATGGTAGTTGAGGAGTTCATGACAGGCCGTGAGGTTTCGGTGCTTTCATTTGTAGACGGAAAGACTATCAAGATTATGTCATCTGCGCAGGACCACAAGCGTGCAGGCGATGGAGATACAGGCCTTAATACAGGCGGCATGGGTAATTTCTCACCTAGTCCGTTCTATACCGATGAGGTCGATGATTTCTGCAAGAAGTATATTTATCAGGCAACTGTAGATGCTATGGCTAAAGAGGGCAGACCTTTTACAGGAGTTATTTTCTTCGGACTCATGCTCACAGAGGATGGACCAAAGGTGCTTGAGTACAATGCAAGATTCGGAGATCCTGAGGCACAGGTTGTGCTTCCTCGTATGAAGAATGATATCATTGATGTGATGGAGGCATGTGTAGACGGAACTCTTGACACAATAGATCTTCAGTTTGAGGACAATGCATGCGTATGCGTGGTTCTGGCATCAGACGGATATCCTGTCAAGTATGAGAAGGGCTTTAAGATAACTGGCTTTGAGAAGTTTGACGGCAAAGAGGATTATTACTGCTATCATGCCGGCACCAAATTTGATGCTGACGGCAATATCGTCACAAACGGAGGACGTGTGCTTGGTATCACTGCAACAGGCGCCACACTCAAGGAGGCCAGAGCCAAGGCTTACGAGGCAACAGAGTGGATACAGTTTGATAATAAATACATGAGACATGATATCGGAAAGGCAATAGATGAAGCATAAGGGTATTATTTTTGATATGGATGGCACTCTCTGGGATTCAGCAGAGAATGTGGCAAAATCATGGAATAAGGCCATAGCAGATTATGGCTATGAGAGGGCACCTATCACAAAAGAAGATATGTATTCAGTAATGGGAAAGACAATGGATGTGCTGGCATCCATTATCTTTCCTAATTGTACTTGCAGAGATGAGTTAATTAATGTATGCTATAGAGAAGAAAACGATTACCTGACCGCTCATGGGGGAGAGCTTTATCCTGATGTTGAAAAGACACTTGATGAGCTGTCAGAAAGCTATGACCTTTATATAGTCAGCAATTGCCAGCGTGGTTATATAGAGTCTTTTTTTGCGTACCACGGACTTGGCAGGTATTTTAAGGATACTGAGTGCTACGGCAACAATGAGCTTGAGAAGTCAGAAAACATAAAGCTTATTGTAGAGCGCAATAATATAGATGAGGCAGTGTATGTAGGTGACATACAGGGAGACTACGATTCCAGCAAAAAGGCAGGAGTTAAGTTCATCCATGCAGCATACGGGTTCGGCACAATAGATGACGATGTGCCTGCTATTCGCAAATTCTCTGAGCTGCCGCGGGTGGCTGACAGAGTATTTGAGGAAATTGAAAAGCTCTGATGAGAATTTAGTTTGAAGCAAAGTTTATGAATATGTTGTAGATAATGGGGTTTCCGCATGGAAGATAAGCGTAACAGAGGGAGAAGAATTACAGATAGAATAACAGAGGCTTACTATGAGCTGATGAAGATTGTTGCAGAAAACAATCATGAGCGCATGTTTGAGTACTATGTGGAAGATGATGAGGCATATATTTTCAAAATAGTCAACTCTTCTCCGGCTCAGGAGACAGTATATCCGGTTTTTAAACAAAATATTGACACATACATGTCAGAGTGTCCGGCAGACAGCATCGAATGCTTCAAAAAGCAGCTTGATAAATGTCTGCTTCGGCCTATGCGTACTGCATTCCAGCTTAGTTTTATATCAGAGGATGGCAAGAGCAAGCCGGTTGAGATGTACATGGTCAGCATACCTGATTTGGATAAAAAGGTATGTATGGTAGTTGGAGTAATGTTTGATATCAGAGATGAAAAGGGGCTTTTGGACTCGCTGACAGGCACATACAATCACCTTGCATTTGAGAATAAATGTACATCGCTTATCAGGCAAAAGGGAACAAAGCTTTTATTTGTGATGCTTGATGTGGATGATTTCAAGATAGTAAATGACACCTTGGGACACAATGTAGGGGATAGGGTATTAAGCCAGACAGGACAGGTGCTTAAGGAAGCAGTTGGAGCCAATGGTATAGTTGGCAGGCTTGGCGGTGATGAGTTTGCAGCGATCGTATTTGGATTAGAGGACAGTGATGCTGTGGACGAGTTCTGCGTAAAGCTGTCAGGAAGACTGAAGAATATTATCTTTGATATGGAGTATTCTGCATCAATCGGCATGACTACCGGCGATGACAGAGAGCTGACCTTTAAGGATCTGTACTATGAGGCGGATCAGGCTATGTATTACTCAAAGAGGCAGGGAAAGAATCGCATATCGTTTTTCAATTCTATCAGGAAAAATGATATAACCGTTCCGCATAATTCCTGCGCTCCTTCCATTACAGATGTATCCTGCAGGATGTCAGATAGGGAGATATTCTCGTATGATGAAATGCCGGACTATATACTTGCAGTAGATGAGGAGAGCCGTAGAATAGTATTTGTCAATAAGGCTATCAGAAATTCAAGCGTTATGACAGCATCTCAGATTGATGAATTTATTTCAAAGCCGTTTGAGGATGGGTTTATTGATTTGTTTTTACGGAAAAAAGAGCAGGGAAACAGAGTATCGGTCTTTTCAGGAAAGGATCATCCCGACAATATAGTTGCAAAGCTTTTAGGCGAAAAGAAGCTCATAATCAAGCTGAATCATAAGGATTATAATGGCTATAGACTGCTCATGATGATAGATTTGAGTGATGAGTCAAAGCTGAATGCTGTTATGAGACGGATAATCAACTATAGGTCGTTTATGCAGAATTTCATTGATGCTATTAATGATACCACCGAAGGCTTGGGGTATAGGAACTATTTACGGCTGCTTAGAGAGTTTTATAATGCAGATTGTGTGGCTGTCATTTATAATGGAGAGAGTGCGTGGGACACAATTGAGGAGATACATATACCAAGTGCTAAGATTATGGCAAAGGTGGTTAATGAATCTGTTTCAAGAGGTGCAATTACAGATTTTCTCGCTCTGTTTAATGACACCGGCCGTGTGTTTATAAGTGATATTCAGTCAATTGAGGGTGAATACAGGGATTTATTCAAGCGTATGGCTGATGTCAGAATATGGTCTACATCTGCTGCTCTTCTAAACAAGGGGGAACAATGCTTTGGTGCCATCGTGGTTATGAATCCAAGAGCCAATTCAGGAAGTCTGGATTTGATTGAAATGATTGGTATTTCAATATCGAATAGTCTGTTTTATGAGAAGGCGAGGGCAGAGTATGAGTACAGGCTCAATTTTGACCAGGTCACAGGCTTAAGAAAGAGAGAGACCTTTAATAATTTGGGAGAGAGCTATGTGGAGTATGACTGCAGCTTTATGGGAGTATTTGCATCAGATATCATAAGGCTTTCAGATATAAATGAAAAATTTGGGTATATGGCAGGAAATGCGCGTCTTAGGATGGTTGCAGATGTGATCAGGGGCGTTTTTACAGGCTATGATATATACAGGTACGAGCAGGATGAGATAGTTGTTTTTTGCAAGGATATTGATAAAAAATCATTTATGGGACTTGTCAGGATAGTAAGGGAAAGCCTTGATGATCTGGATGTCTCAGTATCGACAGGCTTTAGTTGGACGGACAAGCCCGACATAGCAAGGCAGCTCTCAGAGGTTCGCTTAATGTATGATATTGAAAAGGACGCAAAGCTTAAGAGTCTTGACAGTATAATGAGAAATAAGGTATTTAAGGATGTGGTTTCTGAGATTGAAAAGGGAAGCTTCATGGTGTATTATCAGCCGAAGGTTGATTCAAGAACAGGCATCACAGTCGGGGCGGAGGCCCTTATCAGATTTTTTGATGAGGCTCATGGCGTTGTAGGGCCAATTCATTTTATCGAGATTTTAGAAGAAAACAGATGTTCGCATCTTATTGATTTATTTGTACTTGATGAGGTATGCAAGGCGCAGAAGCTTCGCTGTATAAGTGACAGGAGAGTGGTTCCGGTATCTGTGAATTTTTCAAAAAATACACTGGAATATGCAGACCTCCTGGATCATGTGAAGGAGATAATGAACAGGTATGATCTCCCGGAGGGGCTTGTTCAGATAGAGATAACAGAGTCGGTTGGTGATATGGATATTGTATTGATAAATAATATCGCGCAGTCGCTGATTTCAATGGGCTTTCGTCTTTCGATGGATGACTTTGGCACGAAGTACTCAAATCTTGAGATGCTCTTTAAGTTTCCGTTCAGCATTGCTAAAATTGACCGTTCCCTGGTCAAGAATCTCGAGAGCAATGAAAAGAGCAGGATTATGTTAAAGCACCTCATATCCATGATTATGGAGCTTGGCATAGAGTGTGTTGCCGAGGGGGCAGAGAATGAGGAGCAGGTAAGGCTATTACAGCAGTTTGGCTGTAATATTATTCAGGGCTATTTCTATTCAAAGCCGGTTACATTTGATGTTTTCACGAGTGAGTTCGTGGAAAAAACAAGGAATCAATTGTGATTCACAATTTTATATACAATGCAGCTATTAACAGGCGCCTGTAGCAGGAAAGCGGATAACAGCTGCAAAAAAAAATAAAATGAAAGGAAGAAAAATGTTAGAAAAAATCTTCAAACTCAAACAAAACAACACAACGGTCAAGACAGAGATTCTTGCCGGTCTGACAACATTCATGACCATGGCATACATCATTGCTCTTAACCCAAACCTCCTCACCGGATTTGGTGCTGAGGGAACAAAAGCACTATGGAACGGAGTGTTCCTGGCAACATGTATTGCTTCGGCAGTCGGTATGTTTGTCATGGCATTTCTTGCCAACAAGCCATTTGCACTGGCTCCGGGTATGGGACTTAACAGCTTCTTTGCTGTAGTAGTTGCCAATATCGTAAGCATCACAGGCCTGTCATATGTTGATTCATTCCAGGCTGCACTGTGTATCATCCTTATTGAGGGTATTTTATTCTTTATACTTTCAATATTCAATATTCGTGACAAGATAGTAGATGCCATTCCTTATGGTGTCCGCATGGGTATTTCACCGGCTATCGGTCTTATGCTTTTAAATATCGGCTTTGGCTCAAATGCCGGTGTTTACTCAAAGGATGGTGGACCATTTTATGTGATGAAGGATTTCTTCGGTGCACTTACACCGGGACTTGCCAAAACAAATATGACAGATGGATATTCTTCAATGGTGCTCACTGTTGTGACTATGTTCATCGGACTTTTTGTTATCATTATTTTAGCTCATAAGGGCGTCAACGGAGCAGTACTTTTTGGTATGCTTGCAGCCTGCGTAGTTTACTGGGCAGGAGAGGCTATATTCTTTGGAACAAATCCTTTTGCATCACTTGCAACAGCTTCATTTGTGCCACAGTTTAAGGATATGGCAGATACAACACTGTTCAAGTTCGATTTCAAGGATTTCATCAGTATTGGATGGTTTACAGCAATTTCACTCATCATCACATTCTGTATCATAGATATGTTTGATACCATCGGAACACTTGTTGGTACTGCATCACGAGCAGGAATGGTTGACAAAGAGGGAAATATGCCAAACATGAAGGAGGCTTTGGTTTCCGATTCAGTTGCCACAGTGGTTGGTGCCGTAACAGGTACATCTACAGTAACAACTTTTGTTGAGTCTGCATCAGGTGTAGAGGCCGGTGGACGAACAGGTCTTACAGCTTTCACAACAGGTATCCTGTTCCTTGCATGCATCTTTATAGCACCGCTTGCAGCAATCATTCCTGCCGCAGCAACATCATCAGCACTTATCTATGTTGGTATCCTGATGCTTGGCGGTCTTAAGAAGGTGGATTTCGAGGATCTCTCACAGGTTGCTCCGGTAGCACTCATGCTTATTGCAATGCCTATCTCCGGATCTATCGGACATGGTATAGGTCTTGGACTTATCACATATACTGTACTCAAGGTCTTTACAGGAAAAGCAAAGGAGGTTTCTATCCTTACTTATGCTATTTCGCTTCTCTTCCTTGTGAAGTTCTTCCTTGTAGTGTAGTGTTTTAAAGCTTAGTGATATATAACGCCTTGCCCCGCCATCCTTGGCGGGGCATTGTTGTGTGCGGATATAATTCTAACAGCCACTAAGTGCCTGCGTAAGGCTTACAGATACATTAAACTGTGCTGTAGTGGCATTTTCTTATGTAGTGACAATAATTTATATACACAAACATATGTTCTTGACATTTAAACATAATCCATGTAAAATCATAATATGGACAAGCATAATGAAGAGCACATTTATGTGGCAATAGATTTAAAATCATTTTACGCATCAGTAGAGTGCAGAGAGAGGGGAAAGGATGCTCTGACCACTAATCTGGTCGTGGCAGATCCAACCCGCACGGAGAAGACTATCTGTCTTGCAGTATCGCCGGCTCTTAAGGCATATGGCATACCGGGCAGGGCGCGCCTTTTTGAGGTGGTACAGCGTGTGAAGGAGGTAAACAAGCTGCGTCTGTCGAAGCTTATGGCGAGTGGACATGCTGCCGGGACAGTGGAGAGAAGCCGACAAATTGAGGGCGAACAATCTGATAGAAAACAATCAGCAGGTGAACAGCAAAAAAGACTCCAGGCTGAGGGCAATCCGGATGAAAGAAAAAAATATGTAACAGAAATTGATATAGCAGAAAATGATATAACAGAAAGCACAATGGCAGGCTTTGATTATGCATCATATAATGCGAAGCTGCTTGACGCACATCCTGAGTATGAGCTGACATACATTGTTGCACCGCCGCGTATGGCTTTGTATATGGATTACAGTACACGCATATACAATATTTATCTTAAGTATATCGCACCTGAGGATATCAGTGTTTATTCGATAGATGAGGTTTTTATGGATGTGACACACTATCTTCGCACTTATCACATGACGGCAAGAGAGCTTGCGTCTAAGATGATAGACGATGTCCTTAAGGATACCGGTATCACGGCAACCTGCGGCATTGGTACCAATCTGTATCTGTGCAAGATAGCCATGGATATTATGGCAAAGCATGCCATGCCTGATGAGCGAGGAGTGCGTATAGCAGAGCTTAATGAGAATAGCTATAGGCGAAAGCTATGGGACCACAGACCGATTACCGATTTCTGGAGAGTGGGAGCAGGGTATGCCAAAAAGCTCGAGGCAGCCGGCATGTATACAATGGGAGATGTGGCCAGGTGCTCAACAGGCGGTTCGAATGATTTTTACAATGAGGAAAAGCTGTATAAGATGTTTGGCATCAATGCAGAGCTTCTTATAGACCATGCATGGGGGTATGAGCCTGTTACAATAGCTGATATCAAGGCATACAGACCGCAGACCAACAGCATCAGTTCAGGGCAGGTGCTTCAGGAGCCGTATGATTATGAGAAGACAAAGCTTATTGTGCGTGAGATGACGGACCTTCTTGTGCTTGATCTGGTAGATAAGAGGCTGGTTACAGACCAGATAGTACTCACTATAGGGTATGATATTGCAAATCTGTCTAATAAGGCTGATAGCTGTTTGGGCAATAATTATGACCACGCAGTAAATAATAAAGGCAGAGACAGTGTTGGCGGTAAAAAAGGTACACACAGAGATTATACAGGTGAGATTACCATAGACCGATACGGCAGAAAGGTTCCAAAGCATGCACATGGTACAGCAAATTTAGGGCGTTATACGTCATCCACGCGCATCATCATGGATGCTGTGATGGAGCTTTATGACCGTATCATAGATCCTTCTCTTCTGACACGAAGGATTACTGTGGTGGCAAACAGGGTCTGTGATGAGAGCAAGGTGCAGGAAAGTGAGCAGTTTGAGCAGCTTGATTTATTTACAGATTATCAGGAGAGGGCTAAGGAAAAGCTAAAAGAGGATGAGGCGCTTTCCAAGGAGAGAAAGCTTCAGGAGGCTATGATTTCCGTCAAGAAGAAATATGGAAAGAATGCCATGCTAAAGGGCATGAATCTTGAGGAGGGTGCCACAACTATTTCAAGGAACAATCAGATTGGCGGACACAAGGCATAGCAGCAACCGCTGTGGTTCTTAATTGGATTTTTCTTAGTGGTTTAAAATAGTTACGAAAAAGTATATAAGGAGCATGGCATGGGAAAATATGATGATATTATAGATTTACCACATCATGTGTCAAAGGTACATCCGCAGATGTCTATATGGGACCGCTCAGCACAGTTTGCACCTTTTGCGGCACTTACAGGTCATGAGGAGGCTATTGCAGAGACAGCGAGGCTAACAAACGAGTGGCATGAGCCTGATGAGGACAAAAAAAGAGAGCTTGATGAGAAAATGAATGAGCTCATGATGCTTTATAGAAAGCGTAATTTCAATTCAGACAGTTTATATGACGAAAATGTCATAAACACCATGACAGAGAATTATTTTGAGGTGACATATTTTGTGCCGGATGAGCACAAGGAGGGTGGCAGCTATGAGCATGTGACAGGGTATCTTAAAAAGCTTGATAGCATAGGGCACCTAATGATAGTTGTGGATGATAATGGTACAGAGACGATAATTGATACCAGAAGAATATATGATATCGATTTGAGATGATTTTGTTAGGAATGTATTACTTGTAAATGTGGTATAGAAAGCAGGAAATTATAAAAATGGACAAGCAGATAGAAAGAGCCGGTGATGACAATAAAAATAATATTGGTGTGTTATATGGCATCGGTGTAGGTCCGGGAGATCCCGAGCTTATGACTTTAAAGGCTATCAATACAATAAAAGCATGTGATATAATTGCAATCCCTGCAGTTTCAAAAGAGGAATGCTATGCGTACAGCATAGTGCAGGCTGTTTTACCGGAGATAGAGAAAAAACATATTATGTGCATTCCGTTTCCCATGATAAAGGACAAGGAAAAGCTTACTATATCACACAATAAGATATACTGTGACATAGTAAGTGAGCTTGAAGCAGGCAAAAATGTGGCAATGCTTACAATAGGAGATCCAAGCGTGTATTCGACATATATGTATATCCATAAGCGTGTCATGCAGGCAGGTTTTACGGCAGTGATGATAAGCGGTGTGCCGTCGTTTTGTGCAGCTGCAGCGCGGCTTGGCATTTCGCTTGGTGAGATGATGGATGAGATACATATCATACCGGCTTCGTATGATGTGAGGGATACTGTGGGTTACGGTGGAACCTGTGTATACATGAAATCCGGAAAGAAGCTTGCAGAGCTTATAGAGGTGCTTCGCACAGGAGATGCTATCAGAAAAAAGAAAATGACAGTGTATGGTGTGACAAACTGTGGCATGGAGTCTGAGCGTGTGTACAGGGGGCTGGATGAGCTTACCGAAGCAAAAGGATATCTGACAATAGTTATAGTGAAATATAGCTAAAATGGGAGTTTACTTTTTGTGCACAATTGCTATAATAGTATGGTGAACAGAATATTTACATATATTTGAATATAGAAAAGAGCTGAAATATCACATGAGTATGGTGGATAAATTTGGAGAAAAAGTAGGCGAGATAGCAGAAAAAGATCCTGTCAAGGCGAGGAAGATTTTACTTGCAGGATATAGATTACAGGAAAAGAGATTAGCATTATTTCCGGACAGAAAGCTTCCAATGTCAGGGCAGTATGTGGCAAAGATTGTCATGAATAATATCATACAGGCACTTGCAAAGCCTGAAAATGCCGCCATGGTCAGTATTTTTGTACCGGGTGAGCTTTTGACGGCGGCAGGTCTCACACCATATTCGGTTGAGGCATTATCGTGCTTTATTGCAGGAACTAAATGCGAGCAGGCCTTTCTCAGACAGACCGAGAAGGAAGGCTTTCCGGAAACTATGTGCTCTTATCACAGGGTTTTTCTGGGCGCAGCATTAAATGGTATAGTGCCAAAGCCAAAGTGCATGGTGTATACAAACCTGGCATGCGATGGCAATATGATGACATTTCCGTATCTCAAGGAGAGATATGAAATACCAAGTTTTTATATAGATGTTCCATATGAGAAGAATTATGACTCTGTTATGTATGTAGCAAAGCAGCTTAGGGAGCTTAAGAGTTTTTTGCAGGATGTCACCGGAAGAGAAATCACAGAGGAGTCTGTGAAAAAGGCTGTGGACAAGAGCAAAATTGCATCAAATAATTATTACAGGCAGCTTCACCTGAGAAAAGGACATGATATTGCGTCAACTCTCACAAATGAGCTGTATGCGCTTTTCATGTGTCATCTGCTTGCAGGAACTGATGAATCAGTCAGATATACACAGCTTCTGAGAGATGATGTGAGACGTGCACCGGCAGGTGATGGATTTCATGTACTTTGGATGCACACCATGCCGTTTTTGCAGGATGCAGTGAAGGAGGTGTTCAATTACAGTGATACAATCCATATCAGTGCAAGCGATTTTATAGCAGATGGTTTCAGAAGCATGGAGTCGGATGATCCTTACGAGGCACTTGCCGAGAAAATGGTTTACTGCATTTATAATGGCAGCGTGAACCAGAGAATAGAGGAGGCAAAGGAGCTTGCCGACACAGTTGGAGCAGACGGTGCTGTACTTTTTGCGCACTGGGGCTGTAAGAATACAATCGGTGCATCAAGCCTTATAAAGCGCTCACTCGAGAGGGAAGGGCTTCCAACTATGGTTTTAGACGGAGACGGCTGCAACCCGGCAAATGCCAGTGACGGACAGATTTCCACAAGGCTTCAGGCATTTGTGGAGATGCTTACAGAGCAGGAACGTAATTAGAAATAATACACCGGTTATTGCGTCTGGTGTGTGGATATTTACTATAAACCAATTTCAGAAAGTGGAAAACAGATGATAAATTATGTTTGTAAATATGCTCCGGTAGAGCTGTTTAAGGGCTTTGGACAGGACTGTGCTGTGCTTGAGGAGATGCCGGAGAATTTCGATAAATCAGATAAGATAGCTCATGCGAATCTCTGCGGATTCGGCAAATCAGTCATACAGGCTGTGCTCGAGGGCAAGGTAGAGGAGCTTGTGCTCGTGAACTGCTGCGATTCAATGCGCAGAGTCTATGATATCATAGAGAATACAAAGAAATGCAAATTCCTGTATATGCTTGATCTGCCTCATGAGGATAACGAGTGTGAGAACATAAAATTTGCACAGTCAATTCTTCGTTTGAAGAAAGCATATGAGAGATATTCGCACAGGACATTCGACAGGGAGCTTTTTATAAAGTCGTTTGCAAAACCCGAATCTGAGCGCAAGCCATACATAGGTCTTATGGGTGTGCATGTGAGCAGTATTCTTGAGAAGACAATACGTGAAAATATGCAGATGGATGTGGAAAATATGACATGCACATCCGGCAGAAATCTCATTATTTTACAGAAGGATCTTAGAAATATGGATGATGAGACTCTCTTTGTAGCATATGCAGAGAGTCTGCTCGGACAGATGCCATGTGCCAGAATGAACAATAATACAAGAAGAAACCAGCTCTTTTTAGACCCAAGCCTTAAGGGCATCATATATCACACGATAAAGTTCTGCGATTACTATGGCTTTGAGTATGCAAGCATAAAGAATAATATTAAGGTGCCTCTTTTAAAGCTTGAGACGGATTTTACAAGCCAGAGTGCCGGGCAGCTTCTGACAAGAATACAGGCATTTGCAGAGACAATAGAGGGCTCAGATGATATGGACCCTACAAAAGGCATAAGCGAGGAGGCAAGAAGAAGGATGGAATCAGGAGTCTACTATGTAGCAGGAATTGACAGCGGCTCAACAAGCACCGATGTGGTGATACTGGATCAGGATGGGAAAATTAAATCGACAATGATTATTCCAACAGGTGGCGGCGCTATGATGAGCGCCGAAAAGAGTCTTGAGAAGGCTGTCGAAAAGGCCGGTATATCAAAGGATGATATTGTAAGGATTGTTACAACAGGATATGGTCGTGCATACATCAACAGCGGTGATGACAGCATCACAGAGATTACATGCCATGCAAAGGGCGCGCATTATCTGAATCCCAACGTGCGCACAGTTATTGACATAGGTGGACAGGATATAAAGGCAATCAGTATAGATGAAAATGGTGCTGTGAAGAATTTCCTGATGAACGATAAATGTGCGGCAGGAACCGGACGTTTTCTGGAGATGATGGCAAGGACACTCGGACTTTCACTTGAGGAGATGAGCACCATGGGACTTGAGTGGAAGGAAAACATTGTGATTTCAAGCATGTGTACAGTTTTTGCAGAGTCTGAGGTAGTATCGCTGGTGGCACAGAACAAGGCTGTTTCTGATATTATCCACGGACTAAACATGTCTGTAGCTTCAAAGGTAGGCGCACTTGCAGCAAGGCTTGGGCAGGACAATCCGGGAGAGTATATGATGACCGGCGGAGTGGCAAAGAACAAAGGCATCACAAATGCACTTGAAGAAAAGCTCGGCGCAAAGCTGTATATTTGCGATGAGGCACAGCTTTGCGGAGCGCTTGGTGCAGCACTTTTTGCATATGAGAAGTGCAGGGAGGCTTAATAGAGGGGCTATAGCAAACCACCAGTTGAACTGGTGGTTGCTGACTTTATTCCATGATTTTCCCATCAATACTTATTGTTACAACTTGCCATGGTATGAATTTTCCACTAGCTTGAAGAGCTTTTTTGGCCGCAATCTCCAGGCCGCCACAGCAAGGAACTTCCATTCGGACAATAGTTACACTTTGAATGTTGTTATTTTGAATAATAGCAGTCAGCTTTTCACTATAATCCACCTGATCTAATTTAGGACAACCAATTAAAGTTACCTTGTTTCGAATAAAATCCTGATGAAAGGCGGCATAAGCATAAGCAGTACAATCAGCTGCGATTAAAAGCTTTGAGCCGTCAAAATATGGTGCATTAACAGGAGCGAGTTTAATCTGTACCGGCCAGTTCTGAAGCTTTGACCCTGAATCTGCGGTTGAAGTGGCTTTTACAGGCTCAGATGTTTCAGTTCGTCTGATCTGCATGATTTTAGATCCCGGACATCCGGAGTGAGATGTCATTGCCCGGTTTTTGGCAGCTATTTTCTTCTGTGCTTCTTTCACAGCTTCTTCATCATATGCAGGTGCTTCTCTCTCCTCAAATGAGATGGCTCCGGTAGGGCATTCAGGGAGACAATCTCCTAGTCCGTCGCAGAAATGTTCTCTCACCAATTCTGCTTTTCCGTCAATGATATCAATGGCGCCTTCGTGGCAGGCAGATGCACAGGCACCACAGCCGTTACATTTTTCTTTATCAATCTTTATAATCTTTCTTATCATTTTTAACCTCCGTCAATAGTATTTAGCGTTTGTTTATGCTAGAATTATAGTATTATAAATACAACTAGTATGTTTGATTTCCAACAGGGAGGAACTATTTTGCAAAAATATTTATCAATCCTAAGAAACAGTCCATTTTTTAAAGGTCTAACTGATAACGAGATATTATCCATATTGCATTGTGTAAACGCAACAACAATTTCTAAAAAGCGAGATTCTTATATTTTCAGAGCAGGTGATATTACCGAAGTAATGGGGATTGTGGTGTCCGGCTGCGTCCTCATTATTCAAGAAGACATCTGGGGACATCGAAATATTTTGTCAAAATGTCACGCAGGAGATTTTTTTGGTGAGCCGTATGCAGCAAGCCAGAGAGCTGTCTTAAATATCAGTGTGGTAGCTGATGAGGATTGTGAGATTATTCTATTAAATGTCAAAAGACTTCTGATTACCTGTCCAACTGCGTGTGAGCATCATCAGAAGCTGATCCGTAATCTGGTCAGTGTCCTGGCAAATAAGATACTGATTCTGAACGATAAGATCACACATGTTGGGAAGCGAACGACGAGAGATAAACTATTATCATATCTGTCGGCAGAATCTATCAGACATTCGTCGTTATCTTTTGATATTCCTTTTGATAGGCAGCAGCTGGCAGATTATCTTTGTATTGATCGTGCAGCAATGTCTACAGAGATATCAAAGTTACAAAAAGAGGGCTTTATAAAAACAAATCGAAATCATTTTGAATTGCAATTGAGTATAATCAAAAAGAAGAACTATACAATTTAGGCAAGCTGTAGAAATGAAGCCAGGTGACTGCATCAATATTCCGGCAGAAGTGAAACACTGGCATGGCGCAGCACCGGATAGAACCAAGAGGACTATTTTTTTGTGTTAGCGCCACTTAATGATTGTGGGTGTCAAAACACCCGTTTAGTGATATAATAAACTCTGAAGGCTACAACATTTGAAAAAACTGTTGATATTGCTGATGGCAAAAAAACAATTATAAAGACTCTTACATTAGACAAGGCATCTATGAGTGCTGAATATGGAAGTGTTGTCGCATCAAAATTGGTTGAAAATTAATAAAAGGAGAATAACTTATGGATTTTAATGTTAAAAAAAAGAATAAAAAAAGGGCTAGAAAAAATAGGATTCGAAAAGAAAAAAAGTGGATTATTCCTAGATTTGTGACGACCATATTATATATTGTTTCCATTTTTTCATTTTGTGTAGGTATATTTTTAATTTCCAATAATGATTATGAGAAACTAGAAATATTTGGAATTGTTTTTGTGGTAACTTTTATACTTGCAATAATATTAAGTGCTGTTGTTGAAAATCTTGCTTCTCATTGGATACAAGATCGTCTTAATGAAAAACTATGGATGGATGAGAATGCGCTATATCATTTTCAGCAAGTGGCATTTGCGGCAGGATTAAATTCGAGAAATGCTGATTCAACAGGCTACACATTTGTAATGCCACTTAGTTCTATTAGAAATGTTAAATATGACGAAAGGTCGAGACGAATAGAATTTTTGGCAGATGGAACAGGCTACCATTATTCAGATGTGAGGAAACAAATTGTAGATAGAGAATGGCCACTTAATGAGTATGAAGCAATATTTTACGATTACTTCGAGCCATCTTTGATAGATACATTGAAAACCAAAGGTATAAATGTAGAGGTAAGAGAATTAAATTCTTATTCAGTTTTTAATAACACAATTTAAGGAGGTTTGAGAATTGAACGAACAAGCACTTGATTATAAAATGCAAGGTTTTGCAATGATGCGTACACTAAAACGATTTGCCTTAGCATACGCATCACATATCATAAACAATACCTCTTCTTGTCATCTTGAACATATTCCATAATATCTTCAATCCGGCAGTCAAGTATCTGACATAGCCTGTTCAGAATAATAGTTTTTACCACCATATTTTGCCGGACCCGCTGAAGCTGTGCTTTGTCAATGCCATAATCTTTAATGAGCTGGTACTGACTGATGTTCTTAGCCTTAAGCGTTTGCCAAAGTGGATCATATTTAATCATACAGGCAACTCCTTTCCTACCTTGTATTTTAATGGCAGAGAACGTATAATAATATGGTGCGTGTAAGAACCACATAACATGCAAATGGTAAAGACAATAATGGTTTATTTCTGGAGATTGAGAATATAGATGCAGGTAGTGTGGTTTTGAAACAGGAGGATGGTTAATTGTGAAAGAAATATACATTACAGACAGTGAAAGGGAAAAATGCAGAAAGGTTGCAAATGCTTTTGCAGAGCTGTATGAGATTGAGAATATACTTGTTGTGGATGCTGGAAGATACGGTTTTGTCAAGTTACAGTATTATAGACCACCACAGGGTTTTGAAGATGCAATAACCTTTACGGACAGCCGGAGCATGTTTGAGAACTTGTGGGAGGAATGGTTTGACACGCAGCTTTTTCTTCTGGCAAAAAGAACACCGATGGCAGGAATAGAATAATCAGGTAACAGCGTTAGGTCAGTTATGAGTGAAATACTTATAGCTGCCTTTTTTGTGCTTTTGGACACGATGTCCAGAAGCGGGAAGGAGAGATATATAGATGGAATCAATGAGAGATATTAACAGGGTAATTGAGCGTGAGATAGCGAAGGGGAGCTGCCCTTTGAAACTGGATCATATTGAAGTTGGAGATTATTCGTATTAGGAGATAACATCAAAAGAGAAATTGCTGGAGGTGTTATCATATTTGTTGCGGATAGGTGATTTCAAGCAGTATGCCGGAAAGACTATCCTAAATAATGTTTATATGGACCTTCTAGGGAAAAAGCCTATATTCAAGCAAACTAGGACAGCAATAGAAAGAAATAATATATTTGCAACAATCAAAAGGTGTGCAAAAAAGCTAAAGCCGGAGTATAATGGAGATGTATATCTGGAAACGGTCAGATGTTATTTCGACATATCGCAAGAAAATCTGGAAAAGTGCCGATATACATATCAGGGGAACGAAACATACGCCTTTCCTATGTCTGACAAGTACATCATGGCATTGTATACGCATTGTCTGGTGGCGAGAAAGGAAGCTGCCATGAGGGATGTGCAGATGGAAGGGCTTACAGAAAAAGAGTATGGAATGGTAAGGCTGGAGAATGTAGGGGAGGTTTTGTTTCAAGCACTGTTATTTGATGATATAAAAACAGAATATGATAAAATATATGTTGATCTGTATACGATAAGTATTTTATCATAACTAGAATTGGGGGATTCTATGAAAGATATGTTTATAAATGAAATATTTGGAACATTGGAACCACCACATGGAACTATAATAAAGGAGGGAACTTCACTTCCAACTAATCAAGACATATATTTTACATTAAAGTGGAATGAACTGTTTGAAAGATACAGTACAGCAAGAATTTTTTTGAGAAAAACACAAGAAGACTGGGATTATTGGTTCAATAGAATTGAGAATCCTGATGTACAAAAAGCTGTGGAATTAATTTTTAAGTCAAATTTGTATGAAACTGCATTGTTGAACTATAATATTTTGGTAGATCTATCATGGACAATTACATATGTTTCTGCGGAATATGTTTTATATTCTTTCGATAAAGACGGAAATGTGACTAATGCAGAAGATGTTAGTTGTATGCACCCAATCGAAGAAGCTTATGATTTATTGCGAAAAACTGAAAATGGTGTTTCTACACCTCATGCTGAAGGAAATCCATTTGCATATCTGAAAAAAATGGTGCCAGAATTTTCGCTGGCAGTCGATTTAATTGCTGATTTTTGGAAGGATTTTTAGAATAGCAATATGAGAAATTTGTACAATTATATAAAACATAAAGGAAAGCCAGCTTATAGAGAAATTGAAGAATTTCGTGGTGGAAAAGCTATGCGGCTTTTGATAAATAAAGAAGAGTATCCATCTGATATTCGAGATGTTCAAAAAATAGTGGGATTGGAACAAGGAATAAATGAATTAATACATTTTGACGATGATTTTTTATTCCCATATATTCAGAAACTGCTAGAATTGTTGAATACAGCTGTAGATCCTTCACCTATGGCATTTATGTAAAAGATTAGAGATAGAGAATTGAGGAGAAATAGTTTATGATAATGAATTCTAAGAATGCGGTTGTAACGGGTATTATTAAAACTGATAAAGGGAATGTTTCCTTTTATGGTGAAGACTTTAAATTTACTTTCATGAATGTAGATACGAAGGAAGAAATTGTTATTGATGCTGATGAAAATGGGTATATTTGGGGAAAAACTTATGAAGGTAAAGCGATTGCAATATACGCTAAGCAAAGTATAATAATTAAAGGTACAAGGGTTTTAAATACATGGAATTATATAATTTCTAGATTTGCTGGTATATCTAAAGAGAGCATAATTTCATTTAAAGGGATTAGATTTAAAAACGGTGTTATTCGAACTATACACCCATGTAATGCCTTACATAAAGATTATGAGAAATCTAAGGATGGAATATTGGTATATCGTGTAGCTAATGATAGAAAGAGTTATTTAATTAATGCAGGAAATGAAACAATAAGTTGGATTTTTGGTTCTGAAATTAATCAAAGAATGTCTATAGAGGAAGGCAACTCTTTATCCAACGGGAATGCGTTATTGGATATATTATTTGATAACCAGCAGGGCTATAAAACTTTCTATGATTGGTATGGATATGTGTGCGATTTTTGCTCCTTTTTAACATTTAGGAATAACATATTTTTTGAGAAGATTTTTTTATTAAGGGAAACTCCGTACAATGTAAATGAAGCATTTGCTGAATGTTATGTAAAAAGCGAAGGCGAGGTGTCCTTGAGAAAATTTATCAATATTATTCCGATTTCATGTATTGACGATAATATGTTTAATGAGATTATTATGAATATTCTTAAACAAGACAAAAATCATAAGGGATTACCTATATTTATTACACCTAAGGATGACAGAGATGCTAAAATTATGGATGTGGGTAAGATAAGAAATATATGTTCAGCTTTAGAAATGGAGTTAGATTTAGGTGGGGTGCGATTAAAATCAGGTTCGAATATGAAGGTACTCATAGAAACAGTGAAAAAAGACGTAAAGGAACATCGTGATGGGAAGGAACCACTTTCTTCGAAAGCATATGACTATATTTTTGGGAATATTTCTTACTGGGATCAGCCATTGGCGGAAAGGGCATATAATGCGTGGAAACAACATGAAGATAAGATGCAACCACTATTAAGTTTGTATGGAATTGATATTGATCAAGAAAAAATAGAGGCGTTTGTCAAAGCAAGAAATAATATTACGCATAACGGATTTACTGGGATAGGTGAAGATGTGGCGAATACAGCATTTGTGTTGATGGGATTAGTTTATTGTTGTACATTAACAAGAATTAAAATGCCAATGGAATTAATTAAGGATGTTATGGGAAGAAGATTATTTTAAAGATTAATAATGATGAATACACCGTTAGGGCAGTTATGAGTGAAATACTTGTAGCTGCTTTTTTGTGCTTTTGGACACGATGTCCAGAAGCGGGAAGGAGAGAGATATATATGGAATCAAGGAGAGATATTAACAGGGTAATGGAGCGTGAGATAGTGAAGGGGAGCTGCCCTTTGAAGCTAGAGCATATTGAATTTGGAGATTATTCGTATCAGGAGATTACGTCAAGAGAGAAATTGATGGAGGTGCTATTGTATTTGTTGAGGATAGGTGATTTCAAGCAGTATGCCGGAAAGATTATCTTTAATAATGTTTATATGGACTTGCGAGGGAAGAAGCCCGTATTTAAGAGAAACAAGACAGCTATGGAAAAATAATATATTTGCAACAATCAGAACGTATGCAAAGAAGCTGAAGCCACAGTATAATGGAGATGTATATCTGGAAACGGTCAAATGTTATTTCGATATACCACAAGAAAATCTGGAAAAGTGCCGATAAACATAGCAGGGGAATGAAACATACGCCTTTCCTATGTCGGTTAAGTATATCACGGCATTATATACGCATTGTCTAGTGGCGAGAAAAGAAGCTACTATACAAGGAGTTTAGGTTGATGGTTTTACAGAGAAAGAGTATGGAAGGGTAAGATTAGAGAATGTGGGGGATGTTTTGTTTCAGGCATTGTTGCTTGATGATATAAATTAAATTTTGATAAAATTATTGCTACGGAGATAACTATATTTATCGGAAAATAGAAACTGGTACAAAATGTGTGAGGTATGACAGATGAATGAATACGAGATATTGGGTGGATTACATAAAATTATTGATGATGATACGAACTTGAAAATGAAAGAATGGTTGGATTCACATAATGTGAATAATTTTTTACTGTATCCACTTGCAGCAGTTGAATTAAGTGCAATAAAAGAAGCATCAGAAAATAATGAAAACTTATTAAGAAGGTGTGTGGCGGCATTTGTATATGCGAAAGCTAAAGAGAATTAGAAAAGTATTTTTATTAAAAAGTTTAATACACCTGGATTTAAGAAATATCTAAAAGCATATGAAAGTGAATTGATTCCATTATATCAGAATTTTAGATTTTTGAGAGAAATAAATGATATAAATCCATTTTCAAAGCCACGTTTAGTGCAAGAAGGAGATCATAAATATAAACTTACAACATCTTTGGTATCTGATCATTATAGGGAAGAAGATTTTTATTTTTCCGGGGAAGATGATAGAAAAAACGCAGAAAAAGAACAAGAACAAACATTTGATTTACATGTCAGATTTTGGAATAAAATTGTATTGGAACAGAAAATGTGTTTGCTCGAGTTGAGCCTGAACTTAAAAAACAGGCTGAAAGTGTATTAGATCAGTTAGGAATTCCAATGTCAAATGCAGTAGGAATGTTTCTACGGCAGATTGTTTTGCAAAAGGGAATTCCATTTGAAATGAAATTACCAAGAACGGCACCGTTGACCTATGGTTCTCTTACGAAAGAACAATTTGATAAAGAAATTGAAAAAGGTATGTCTGATGTAAAAGCTGGCAGAGTTTACTCAGCAGATGCCATTGAAGTTGAAATGAAAAGAGATTTTGGCATATGATTTTTTATGTGGCATATTCCGCTGAAGCAAGACAGGATTTGAGGGACATTTATGAATATATTGCGTATGAATTGTTGGTACCTGAAACAGCTGCCGGACAATGGTTGCATTGTTCGGAACGATAGGAAATAGCAATACAAGTTGTAGGCAGGTGGCTACCCAGGAGCAGATGGACCGATTTTGAAAAACTCTGTATCAATTTTCTTTACAGAAAAACTTTGTTCATAGATTTATGGTATAATCAGTTTAAGCGCTTGAATAAAGGAGATTATCCGGGAAGAAAATGAGAAGGCGCAGACGGAATGATTCTGTAA
>OLND01000956.1_pt1 | contig 32650 bp, 22 predicted proteins | sample 1672031 | NCBI WGS metagenome assembly OLND01 (sample SAMEA3136638, study PRJEB25190) | human gut metagenome | biome: human gut; feature: human-associated habitat; material: faeces | place: Austria | collected 2013 | reverse complement strand
CTCGGCCGCAGCCGTGCTCGTGCCCTCGGCCAGGGCCAGCGCCTCGTAGTCCTTGGCGGCCGCCTCGGCGTCCTTCACGCCCCAGAAGCCGGGGTGCCTCGCGATGACCTTCGGCGCCAGCAGGCGGATGAGCGGGGCCTTGAACAGCAGCATCATGACGATGTCGCACACGATACCCAGCGCCAGCGTCAGGCCGAAGCCCTTGACGGACGCCGTGGCCAGGAAGAACAGCGACAGCGCCGACACGAGCGTCACCAGGTCGGCATCCACCGACGTGACGATGGCGTGCCGCACGCCCGTGATGGACGCGGCGCGCACGCTGCGGCCCATGCGGATCTCCTCGCGGAAGCGCTCCATGGTGAGGATGGACGAGTCGGCCGCCATGCCGATGGTCAGCACGATGCCCGCGATGCCGGCGAGCGAGAGGCTGAACAGGCCGAACGCCGAGAGCGTGGCCAGGATGCCCAGGTACAGCACGGCGAAGATGCCCATGGCCGCCGCCGTGATGAGGCCGAGGCCGCGGTAGAAGAACAGCAGGTACAGCATGACCACGGCCAGGCCGATAAGCGCCACCAGCACGCCGGACGCCAGCGCGTCCTGGCCGAGCGTCGGGCCCACCACCTGGCTCTGCGCGTACTCGAAGCTCACGGGCAGCGAGCCGCTCTCCAGCACGGTCTGCAGCGACTTGGCTTCGTCGAGCGAGTAACCGCCCGTGATGGACACGTCGCCGTTCGGGATCTCGGACTGCACTGCCGGCGCGGACTGAACCTCGTTGTCCAATATGATGACGATCTTGCCTTTCGTCGGCGCAAGCTCTTTCGTAGCCTCGGCGAACGCCTTCGTGCCCTCGCCGTCCAGCTTCACGTTCACCGCATAGTCGGCGGAGGCCTCTTTCTCCTTGCCGATGGAAACGTTCGTGATGTTTGCGCCGGAAACGAGGGGAGTGTAGGTGCCGTCCTCCACCTTGAGGTGCTCGGTCTTGCCCGAGGGCAGCGAGTTGCCCAGCTCGTCGGTAATGGTGGCCTCGTTGCCGTACTGGCCGTTCTCTATCTTGGTCTTCACGTCCTGGTCGGTGAACGAGTCGAGGCGCGCGAACTCCAGCTTGCCGGTCTTGCCGATGGTGTCGAGCGCGTCCTCGGTGTTCGTGAGGCCGGGGATCTGCACGAGGATCTGGTCGGTGCCCTGCACCTGCACCACGGCCTCCGAGGCGCCGAGCGCGTTCACGCGGCTCTCGATGATGGCGCGGCTCTTCTCCATGTCCTCGGTCGACACGGCCTGGCCGTTCTCGCCTTTCGCCGTGAGCACGACCGACAGGCCGCCCTGGATGTCCAGGCCCTGGTTGATCTTCTCCTGCGGGGGCGCGAACATGAAGATCGAACCCACCACCAGCAAGGTGGTGGCTATGAGGAGCCAGACGTTGCGCCGGTCGACCGAACGGCCGGGCTTCTTCTTCGATTTCTGGGCTGTCGCCATGGAGAGCTCTCCCTCGTTGATTCTTTCCATTCAAAGGCGCGCGGAACGGCTCCGCCACGTCAACTGTCCTATTGTGCCACAAATCGACCGCCGGGAACACTCCCCTGCGGTTAAACTATACTTGTCCGGAAATATTCGGCGATTTCCGAAAAAGAGCAGCTCGAGGGCCCTGCCTAGTAGTCCTTCGCCGCCGGGCTGGCCATCCACGCCGCGTAGAACTCCTCGTAGGCATCGGCCAGCACCGCCTCGCGGGCGCGGCGCATGAGGTCGATGAGGTAGTGCAGGTTGTGGATGGACAAGAGGATGCCGCCGAGCATCTCGTTCTGCTTCACGAGGTGGCGGATGTAGGCGCGACTGTGATTTTGGCACGTCGGGCACGTGCAGGCGGCGTCGAGCGGGCCGAAGTCGCGCGTGAACTTCGCGTTGCGCATGTTCATGCGGCCCGTGGACGAGAAGGCCGTTCCCATGCGGGCCGTGCGCGTGGGCAGCACGCAGTCGAACATGTCCACGCCCTCGCGCACCGCGCGCACGAGCGTGGTGGGGTTGCCCACCCCCATGAGGTAGCGCGGGCGGTCCTCCGGGCACGCGCGCGCCACGGGACCCAGCGTCTCGAACATCACCTCGTGGTCCTCGCCCACCGAGTAGCCCCCGATGCCGAAGCCGCCGAAACGCCGCGCGCCGCGCGCCAGGCTCTCGTCCTCGATCTCGCGCAGGCGGCGGATGGATTCCAGCCGCAGGTCCAGCTCCATGCCGCCCTGCACGATGCCGAACAGCGTCTGGTCGGGCCGGACGTGCGCGGCCAGGCAGCGGCGCGCCCAGTTGGCCGACAGGTCCACGGCCTTCGCCACGAACGCGCGCTCGGCCGGGTACGGCGTGCACTGGTCGAGCTGCATGGCGATATCGGCGCCGAGCTGCTCCTGGATGGCCATGTTGGACTCGGGCGTCCAGCGGATCTTCGAGCCGTCGTAGATGGAGCGGAACGTGAGGCCGTCGTCGTCGAGCTTGAGCGTGTCGGCCAGGCTGAACACCTGGAACCCGCCCGAGTCGGTGAGCATGGGGCCATCGTAGTTCATGAAGCGGTGCACCCCGCCGGCCTCGGCCACCACGTCGGCGCCGGGGCGCAGCGACAGGTGGTAGGTGTTCGCGAGCACCACCTGGGAGTTCAGATCGCGCAGCTGGCCTGCGGTGACACCCTTCACTGTGGCGCTCGTGCCCACGGGCATGAACATGGGCGTATGGAACGTCCCGTGGGCCGTTTCGTAGGAAAGCGCGCGGGCGTGGCCGCTCGTCGCCTCGCAGGCGCAATCGAAAAGGGCCACGGCTAGCCCTCGATCCCGTTGATGGCGAAGCCCGCACCGGGAGCCGCGTGGGCGTCGCCCGCGAGGTTCTCCGCGAGCACGCGCTCGCACGCGGCGACATCCACCAGGCCGGCGTCGATGCCGGTTGCGTGATCTGCGCAGGCAGGCAGCGCCTCGGCCCACGCGGCGAACTCCTCCATCGTGCCGTGCTTCACGGTTGCGAGATCGAAGCCCCCGTCCGTCGGATCGAGCAGGTGGTCGGTCACGAGGAACGCGTCGGCCCCGAGCGCCTGGATGCCCAGGTCCTCCACCGTGTTGTTCCCCACCATGAGCACGTCGGCGCCGCACAGGCCGGCCGCAGCCAGGTTCTCGGCGTAGTAGGAGGGCTTGGGCTTCACGCTCGTGGAGTTCGCGAAGTTCGTGAGGCGCGAGAACTTGTCCGGGTCGATGCCCGCCCACTCGAGGCGCCACCGCACGGCACGCTCGGGGAACATGGGCATCGTGGCCAGCACGAGCGGGTAGCCCTTGGACGCGAGCGCGTCCACCGCACGCGCCGCCGCCGGGTTCGGCGCCACGCCCGCGCCGATCGCGCCGAACTCGACTTCGTAGAAGCGGTCGAGCTCCGCCGTCCAGTCGCACGCATCGGCATCGACGTGCGCGAACCAGCCTTCCCAGAACGCGTCGCTGTTCGGGCGGCCGTCGTCGTGGGCGGCCATGTTCTTGATGCCGGCCTTCATGCCGGCCATGAACGCCTCGGGCGCCACGCCGAAGCGGGCGACGTACGCGCCGAGCGCTTCGAAGTACGTGCGCATGAACTCGTCGATCTCCATGGGGAGCAAGGTTCCGTCCAAGTCGAAGAAGATGGCCCGGTAGGCCGGTGCGGTGCGTTCGCTCATTGCGTCGTCCTTCTGTTCGTCGGCGTGCGTTTCGTCCGACATGGTAGTATAGGCGACGATGCGAAGGAGCGTGCGAAACCCGATGAAATTGCTACTTCATGCCTGCTGCGGGCCGTGCTCGCTGGAGCCGGCGCGCATCCTGCGCGCGGCCGACCATATCGTGGAGATAGGCCCTGGAGCAGGCGCCGCGGGCGGACGCGTGATCGCGCAGGGCTCCGTGGCCGAGATCGAGGCCGACCCCGCCTCGCTCATCGGGCCGTTCCTGTCGGGCGCGCGCACCGTCTGCGTGCGCGACCGGGCAGATGCGGACGACGTGTTCGCCCTCGGCCGCATCCATCTGGAGACGGACGCGCTCCACACGGTCAAGCCGCTTGCCGTGGACGTTCCCCGCGGCCGGCTCACCGCCGTCACCGGCGTGTCGGGCTCGGGCAAGACCACGCTCGTGCTGGAGAGCCTCGTGCCCGCGCTGAAGGCGTGGGCCGCCGGCGAGAGGCCGCCCGCCCACGTACGCGCCCTCGAGGCTGCGGGCATCGAGCGTGCGAACCTCATCGACGCCTCCCCCATCGGCATCAACGTGCGTTCGACCGTGGCCACCTACGCGGGCGTGCACGACGAGCTGCGCCGCGCCTTCGCCCGCACGCCGGACGCGAAGGCGGCGGGGCTCAAGGCGGGCGACTTCTCGTACAACACGGGAAAGCTGCGCTGCCCCGTATGCGACGGCACGGGCTCCATCAGCCTAGACGTGCAGTTCCTGCCCGACGTGGACATCACCTGCCCCGCCTGCCGCGGCTCGCGCTACGCCCCCGAGGCCGATCGCATCCGCCGCCCGCACGCCGACGACCCGGTGGACCTCGTGTCGCTGCCCGACCTCATGGCCATGAGCGCGAGCGAGGCGCTGGCCGCCACCTCCGACCTCAGGAAGGTGGCAACGAAGCTGCGAACCCTCTGCGACCTGGGGCTGGGGTACCTCACCCTCGGCGAGGCCACGCCGGCGCTTTCCGGCGGCGAGGCGCAGCGCCTGAAGCTGGCCAGCGAGATGAAGCGCACGCAGGACGATGCCGTGTTCGTGTTCGACGAGCCCACCATCGGTTTGCACCCGCTCGACGTGCGCACGCTGCTCGAGGTGTTCGACCGCCTGGTGGCGCAAGGCGCCACCGTGGTGGTGATCGAGCACGACCTGGACGTCATCGCAAACGCCGACTACGTGATCGACCTCGGCCCCGGAGGCGGCGCGTCCGGCGGCCGCATCGTCGCCGCCGGCACGCCCGAGGAGGTGGCCGCCAACCCGGACAGCGTCACGGGAAGGTACCTGTAGAGGCGTGGTAGAATCTAAAAGTGCGACCTTCGAACAGCCTCGAAGACAGGGAAGGCCTTCATGACAGAACAGGACTTGAGCGATCTCGACTACGCCACCGGCTATGAGAAGATGCACGGCGTCACCGACGAGCGCGAAGATTATCTGCGCCTTCTTCAATATCAACTTCATCGCTTCGACAATCACCCCGCAGCTCCGAACAGCGACAAAGCCCTCGTCGAGCGTCTTGGGGACCAGAAAACGATCCTCGCCGAGCATGGTTTCGACCCCACGAAGGAAGACCATATCTTCGAGACCGTCAAGGTTGACTTCGTACATACCACCGCGCGCATCGAGGGCAACACGCTCTCGCTTAAAGAGACCGGATTGGTGCTCGAGGAAGACGCCGTCATTCCCGGAAAACCCTTGAGCGAGCACCTGGAGGTCGTCGACATCGCCCGTGCTTTCGACCTCATGGTCGAGCTCGTGCGCAACGGCACACCGGTTTCAGAGAAAGCCGTCCTCGCCATCCACGACGCCGCGTCGGCGCATCTGGACGACTGCGAGCCGGGGAAGTACCGTTGGGACCAGCGCTATATCTCATCCTCCCCTATCATCCCACCGCCTCCCGCACGCGTTCCCCAGCTCATGAAAGGCCTAATCGCCTGGGCGGCGAAGGCCGAGGGCCCCGCGATCGAGACGGCGGCGCTCTTCCACCTCGTCTTCGAGGACATCCATCCCTTCCAGGACGGCAACGGTCGCACGGGACGCGTGCTGCTCAGCTTCATGCTGATGAGCGCCGGCTACCCCGCCGTGAGCCTCAAAGCGGACGAAGCGGGCATCGCCGCGTACTACCGGGCCATCGAGTCGTTCACGCGCGACATCGAGGGTCGCGACGGCTCGGCGATGGTCGACCTCGTCGCCCATCGGCTGGAAGACTCCGTCGGCCAGCGCATGCTGCAACTGGAGCAGGCGAGAAGCTAACGCCCCTCCCCTCCAAGCTCCGCAGAGAGACCTCGCTCCCCGTCGTCGATCTTCCAGATATCATCGAAGGGAATGCGGGTGCGGACGATGGTGACGGTGCGTGCCGCGAGATCGATGTCGCTCACCAGGCCGCGCGTCGTGACGTACGCCTCGCCGTCGTAGTGGACGACGCTCGCCATCGTGCGGCGCTCCATCCGGGCGAGGCGCTGCGACAGCTCGAGCGCCTGCTCGTCGGTCAGCTCGCGCTTCGGCTCCGCCACGCGCTCGCGTTCGCGGATGAGGTCGTAGTAGCCTTTGAGCGCGGCGAAGGGCATGAACTGCTGGGCGCGGTCGGCGCGCGGTCGGCGCTCAGGCATGGTGGCCCCCGATCTGCTCGTTGCGCTCGCGCGCCGTGGCCTTCTCCTTCAAGCTGGTCCCGCGCAGAAGCGCGTTCTTCCCGAAGCGCCCCTTCACGGCCAGCACGGCCTGCTGCAGCCGGAGCTCCTCGGCCTCCGCCTCCGCATCCGAGAACAGATCCATCGTGGCGAATTCCTCGGGGAGCACCCCGCCGACGCCCACGTTGATGCGGCGGATGGGCGCGTCTTTGCGCGTAGTCTCGTCGAACAGGTCGAGGAAGCGCGACATGAGCTTCGAGTAGAGGTTCGTGCGATCCGCCTGCCTGCGCGTGGAGCCGGTGTGAGGGAAACCGCGGCGGCCGCTTGCGGAGCGCCTGCCGTGGCCGCCGTCGAAGAACGCGCCGTCCGCTTCGCCCGCAGGCTCGCCTGGACCTTTCGCGTACCCCACGTACAGCGATATCGATCCGGCTACGAGATGCTTCTCCACGAGGTCGAGCACGAGCTGGTCCACCATCTCCTTGAGCACGTCGCGCGCTTCCTCGAACGAGTAGTCGCAGGGCAGCACCTGGCCGTTCCCCAGGGAATGGCCACTCGGCTCGTAGGCGTGGATGTCGGCGATGGTGCACGGTTCAACGCCGTGGGCATGGTCGATCAGGTACTCGGCGTTCACCCCGAATTCGCGGTAGAGCGTGGCCTCGCTCATCTCGCACACGCCGCGCAGATCGTACACGGCGTACTTCGCCAGCCTCTTCGCAATGCCGGGGCCGATGTTCCAGATATCGGTGATGGGCCGGTGGGTTTGGATCGAACGCTCGAACTCGGCCTGATCGAGGTAGCCGATATGGTCCTCGGCGTGCTTCGCCGTGATGTCGAGCGCCACCTTGGCGAGGAACAGGTTCGGACCGATGCCCGCGGTGGCGCAGACGCCCGTGTCGGCCAGCACCGCGTCCATGAGCATGACGGCGAACTCCTTAGGCTCCATCCGGTACAGCGCGAGGTACGGCGTCGCGTCGATGAAGCACTCGTCGATGGAGTACGCGTGAACGTCCTCGGGCGACACGTAGCGCAGGTAGATCGAGTAGATATCGGCCGACGCCTCCATGTAGCGCTGCATGCGCGGACGTGCCATGACGTAGTCCACGCCCTCGGGAATCTCGAACACGCGGCAGCGGCTCGACAGGCCGAGCGCCTTCATCGACGGCGTGATGGCCAGGCAGATGGTCTTCTCCGTGCGGTCGGGATCGGCCACGACGAGGTTCGCCTTCAGCGGGTCGAGCCCGCGATCGACGCACTCGACGCTGGCGTAGAAGCTCTTCAAGTCGATGCACACGTACGTGCGCTCCTTCGCCACCGTCGCCTCCTCGCGCCGCCCTTACCGAAACGTTTGTACGTATTATTATAGCGCTTTCGCACGGCGAGGTCATCGGCGTTCGCGACACCCGCAACGTGCGACGGGGCGTGACATTATCCCCGTCCCTCCGTCACACCCCGCCCGGCTTACTTACCGCTGTTCAGGTGCGATCGGGCGCTTGGCCGGCCCTTCCAGCACCGACCCGTCGGCAGCGAAGCGCGAGCCGTGGCAAGGACAGTCCCACGAGCCCTCCACGTCGTTGCGCTCCAAGCAGCAGCCCAAATGCGAGCAGCGCCGCCCCGGCTTCACCAGGTTCGCCGCCGACACGCCCGCGTTCGAGAACAGGCTGGGCGTGAGCATGGATCGCTGCGACGAGAACAGGGCCTCCACCGGGCTCCGACCGCGCAGCACGAGGTCGGCGATGGCGCGCGCGGCCACGAGCGCGCCCGTCATGCCCCATTTGCTGAACCCCGTGGCCACGTACTGGCTCGGTCGGCTGCGCCGATGCACGCCGATATAGGGCACGTGGTCCAGGCTCATGCAATCCTGCGTCGCCCACGCGTAGCGCTCCTGCGCGCCCGGGTACGCCTCGGCGGCGAACGCCCGTATCTTGGCATAGCCCTCCGTGGGCTTCGGCCCCTGCCCCGTGCGGTGCCCGCCTCCTCCCACCAGCAGGTACTCGCCGTACGTGCGGAACGAGAAACCGCCCGCGTTGCCTATGAACATGCCGTCAACAAGCGGGGCGCCTTCCAGCGCCACCGCGTAGGAGCGCTCCTGATGCTCCTTCATGAAATACAATCCCGGCACGTTGACCAGCGGATAGTGCGTCGCAAACACGATATGGTCGGCGGTTATGGAGCCGCGGTCCGTGCGCGCCATGTTCCCGCTCACGTCCGTCACGAACGCGTGCTCGTACACGTCGACGGACGGCATGAGCCCGAGCAGCCCGAACAACAGCTTCAGCGGGTTGAACTGCGCCTGGCGCTCCATGCCCAGCGCACCCCGGTTCGCAACCGGCACCGGCGCGCTGGGCAGCACGTGGTGCGGGATGCCCAGCTGCTCGTAGGCGGCAAGCTCGCGCTCGATGCCCGCCGTGGAGCCCGTGGCGTACACGTAAGCCGTCTTCTCCTCGAAGTCGCAGGGAGCATCATCGGCCAGCTGGCGCAGCCCCGCCACCGCCGCCTGGTTCGCTTCGAAGTAGAGGCGCGCGGCATCGGCGCCCCTCTTCTTGATCAGCCGGTCGTACACGAGATCGTGCTGGGCTGTTACCTTCGCAGTCGTGTTCGCCGTCACGCCGGCGCCCACCTGGCCGCCCTCCACCAGCGCACAGCGGCATCCCGCCTCCGACAGCAAATACGCGCAGAGCACGCCCGCCATGCCGCCGCCTATCACCAGCACGTCGGCGGAACGGTCGCCTTCGAGCGCCTTCGCGTAGCCCTGCGGCCGCACGGCGCTCGCTTCCCAGAGAGAGGTCATGCCGAGCCCTTTCGTCTTCAAGAGGAACGATCAGGCATCAGGGTGCCCCCGCCCGCCACTAGGAAAGCGGCCCGCCAGAGCGCGTTTGCCGCGCTTTGCCGAACGGTTTCGCACACGTGAGCGGAAACGCCATTCGCGCACCTTGGCCTCACCCGCGTCGCAGCGCCTCCCCAACACGCGTCATCTTGGGATCGGCGAGCCGCGGGCGCTCGCGGCAATACCATGCGTAAGCGCTCCGCATGCCCTCGGCGAGCGCCACGCTCGGCTTCGCCAGGCCGAACCTGGCGGCCTTGCCCGCGTCCAGCAGGTAAGCCTGATCCCGGAAGGGGAAGAACTCGCGCGCCTCCATGGCGCCGCGATAGTCGACCGGCACGATGCGCGGCTCGACGTCGGTCGCCGCCGCGGCGGCTCGGACGAGGTCGCCCCATCCCACCGGCTCGGGATGCGCGCAGTTGAAGGCCTCGGCCTCCCACGGCTCGGCCTCGAGGACGCTCACGACGAGGCGCACGAAGTCATCGATGTGGAGGAACCGCGTGAGCGCGCCGCCGGCGGGCACGGGAACAGGATGGCCACGTTCGAGGCGGTCGAACAGATAGGCCTCGCGGTAGAGGTTGTTGCCAGGCCCGTACAGGTAGGCGGGTCGCAGGATCGTGAGGGAGTAGCCGCGTTGCGGACGCTCGGCTACGAGCAGCCGCTCGGCCTCGAGCTTCCCCAGCCCGTAGGCGCCCCAAACCTCGTTCTCACCCGTCGGCGCGTCCTCGGCGCGTGCCGCGTCGGAGGGCGCGTACACCGCCCCCGAGCTCACGAGCACGTAGCGCACCCCATCGAGCCGAAGCGAGTCGAGCACGGGAGCCACATCGGCGGCAGTGTAAGCGGACACGTCCACCACCGCGTCGAAACGCTCGTCTGCAAGCTCGCGCAGGCTGGCCGGGTCGCGCCGGTCGGCTCGGTAGTGCCTGGTGAGGCCGCTGTAGCCCACCGGCAGGCGGCCGCGCGTGAGGATGGACACGTCCCAGCCGCACGCGATCAGCCCCTCGGCCACGGCCCGTCCCACGAACTGCGTTCCCCCGAGCACGAGCACGCGCATGGCGCTCCCCTTCCATCAGGCGTCGATGCGCCCCATGGTACACTATCCGGCGTCGACGAGGAAAAGGCGATCGATGGCGAAGAACCCCGGCAGGGACGCATGGGCGAACGGCGGCAAGGGAAAAGTTGCAGGCCAGCCACGCGGCCAACAACTGCGCGCAACTAAGGGCCTGGGGCCCAACAAAGCCTCCGGCCACAAGGGCGGCATCTCCCGCCAAGGATCGAAGCGCGGCTGAACGAAAATGTCCCGAATGGGACCGCCCCCTATTGGGGCATTCACTCCAGATACGCCCCCGTCTGCCTGCTCCACAGGTTCGCGTAGGCCCCGCCGGCCTCGATGAGCTCGGCATGCGGGCCGTCCTCCACCACGCGGCCGCCGTCGAGCACCACGATGCGGTCGAGGCTGGCCACCGTCGACAGGCGGTGCGCCACCACGATGGCCGTGCGCCCGCGCATGAGCGTGGCCAGCGCGTCCTGCACCAGCTGCTCGCTCTCCGAGTCGAGCGCGCTCGTGGCCTCGTCCAGCACGAGCACCGGGCAGTCGGCCAGAAGCGCCCGCGCGATGGCGATGCGCTGGCGCTGGCCGCCCGACAGCTTCACGCCGCGCTCGCCCGTGACGGTGTCGAAGCCCTGCGGCAGCCACTCGAGCGCGTTCGCCTGGCGCGCCGCCTCGCGGATCTGCTCCATCGTGGCGTCGGGCCTCCCGTAGGCGATGTTTTCCGCGATGCTCCGGTGGAACAGGAGCGCCTCCTGCGGCACGTAGGCGATCTGGCGGCGCAGCGATTGCTGGGTGGCCTCGGAGATGTCCTGCCCGTCCACGAGGATGCGCCCCTCCTGGATGTCGGACAGTCTCAGCAGCAGCTTCGTGAGCGTGGTCTTCCCCGCCCCGCTCGATCCCACGAGGCCCACGCGCTGGCCGGCGGGGATGTGCAGGTCGAGGTCGTCGAACACCCGCGTGCGCGCCTCGCCGTCGGTGTACCAGAAGCCGATGTCCTCGAAGTCGATGGCGCCCTCGTGCACCTCGAGCTCGGGCGCACCCGGCTTGTCGGCCACCAGTCGCGGCTCGTCGAGGATCACGGTCATGCCGCTCGCGTCGCCGAACGCGCGGTTGAAGCGCTGCAGGCCGTTGTTGATGAAGTTGAACTGGTTCGTCACCGTGTAGGTGTACGTGAACATCACCACGAGCGTGCCCGGCGTGATGCCGTACCACGCGTTCCCGCCCGCGATGAACACGGCCACCACGCTCATGATGGCGATGGTGATGCACGCCGTCACGATGCCGCGCGTGAGCGACGCCCACATGCGCTTCGAGTCGCGCGCCACCACCTCGCGGTTCGCCTGGTCGAACAGCCCCCGCTCGTAGTCCTCGCGCCCGTAGGTCTTCACCGCCAGGATGTTGGCAACCGAGTCGGACAGCTCGCCCGACAGCTGGTTCTGCGCGCTGGCCGCCTGCTCGTTGAGGTGCAGGATGCGCTTGTACATGTAGTAGGACACGCCCGCGTATACCGCGAGCAGCGCCATGAGGATGGCCACGTACACCGGCACGCGCGGCGCGAGGATGGCGCACGTGAACACCACCGAGCAGATGACCGGCAGAAACGGGAAGGTGATGGTTTCCAGCAGCAGCTGGTAGGCGCTCATGAACTTGGTGGTCTGGCTGACCAGCGTGCCGCCGAAGCGGTTGGAATGGAACGACATCGACTGGTTGGACAGCGCGTCGAACGACATGGTGGCCAGGTCGTAGGAGGCGGCGATCTGCAGCCGGTACATGGCGTAGTCCTGCACCTTGCTGGCCGCCTGGCCGGCCACGTTGATGAGGATGAGCGCGACGATGTAGGGGCCGAACACCGCGAACACCTCGTCGGGCGCCACCGAGCCCGCGCTCACGCGGTCCACCACGAGGCTCATGACGTAGGGGTTGCCGTACGACAGCAACGCCACGAACAGAAGCGTCGCAGTCATGAGCGTGGCGAACAGCCCGAGGTGCTTTCGGGTGACCAGCCAGAAGTAGTGCAGCGTGCGTCGCGTCGTCGACGGAGCAGCGGATCGTGCCATAGGATTCTCCTTCTCGTGTTTCAAGAAGATTATCGCACATCCGTGCAACCCCGGCCGCGCGGCCAGCGCGCCCTACCCCACCAGCTTCGAGGACTCCACCTGTTCCACGTACCAGCTCATGAACTTCGCCAGCGGCTTGCGCAGCACGAGGCCTATGACGGCCGCCGGTACCAGGAACAGCGCGAGCAGGCCCATCTCCCACCAGAAGTCGCCCCCGTAGGTGCCGAACATGGCCGCACGCATGGCGTTCACCACGTGGGTGGCCGGCAGCCAGGGACTCAGCCCCTGGATGAACGGCGGCAGCAGCTGCAGCGGAAACGACCCGCCGCACCCTGTCACCTGTATGATGAGCAGCAGCACCGCCACGGCCTTGCCCAGGTTCGCGAACGCCGCCACGAGCGCGTATATCAGGAACGTGAACACGAGCCCGGCGAGCCAGAAGCACAGCATGAACAGCAGCGGGTGCGTCACCTGCACCTGCAAGAACAGCAGGTTCCCCAGGCCCATGACCGTGGTCTGCGACAGCGACAGGAAGGCCATCACGCCGAAGCGCCCGAAGAACAGCTGGCGCGGCTGCGGATCGGCCAGCTGCGCGCGCACCCGGCCGGGAACGGTAGGCTTCACTACCACCAGTATCAGCAACGACCCGATGAACAGTGCGAGCGTAGTATATAAAGGCGCCATAGCCGAACCGAAGTTGTCCACGGGGAACACGGCCACGCGGTCGATGCCCACAGGCGCCGCAAGCGCCTTCGACAGCACCTGCGTGTCGGAGCCCAGCACCTCGCGCAGCAGGTCGGCATCCCCGGCAACGAGCGCCTGGTCGATGCCGTCGGCCAGCTCGCGCAGCGTAGCGGAGGCGCCGTGCAGCTCGCCCACGGTCGCATCTATCTTCTCCGCCGCCCCGCCCAGCACCGCCGCAGCAGAATCGGCCGAATCCGACAGGCCGGATCCCGCGGCGCGCAGCCCGTCCAAGCCTGATCCTACGCTCGCGACCAGCGAGGACGCCTCGTCGGCCAGCTTCTGGAGTCCCGGTTTCAGCTCGGCGTCGAACTCGTCCCGCATCGTAGCCGCACCCTGCTGCGCCTCGTCGGCCAACCGCTTAATCTCCGCGCGCTCCGCCTGCACGTCGGCGCTGCCCGCCTCCAGCTTGTCGGCGGCGCCCCTCATGGTGTCGCGCATGTTCTCCAAAAGGCCGATAGTGGCGTTCATGCGCGCGATGACGCTCTCGAGCGCCTGCACGTACTCGTCGGGCACCTGGTCGCGCAGCGCCTCCAGCTGCGCGACGATGCTCCGGCATGCCACAACCTGCCCGTCCATGGCATCGGCCTGCCCGCGCAGCGCGGCCACGCTGTCCTGCGAGCCGGTGGCGGCGGCATCGAACAGCACATCCACGGATGCCGACACGGCGGCGAAGCCCTGCCCGCCGTCCTCGAGCGCCTGGGACAATCCATCCGCCGCCTGCCGCAGCGCATCCACCAGGCTCGCGGCCGAGGCCGCACCCTGCGACGCCGTGCTCCCCAGGCCGTCCGCCTGGTGCTGCGCAGCCTCCACCAGCTGGGCGGACTCGCCCACGAGCGACTGGGCGGCCCCCGCCAGCGACGAGTACAGCGTCAGCACCGACGCCATACGGTCCACCTGGTCGCCCATGGAACGCACATGCGCTGACAGATCGGCGATGCGGCCGCCCGCGTCGGACTCGTCGGCGTAATGGGAAAGCGACTCGGCAATGCTCAACGCCACCTCGGAGAGCGTCTCGGCAAACACCTCGTTCACCTGGTATGACACCGAGTCCGCACCCCTGTCGGTAATCTTGGGGGCAATGGCGCTCTTCTTCTCGTTCGCGTAGTACACGATCTTGGCGTGCTGTACGTCATCGGAGTAGAACGTCAGCATGTCGCGGCTGAAATCGTGCGGGATGACCACGGCCGCGTAGTACCGCCCCGACCTCGCGCCGTCCACCGCATCCTCCTCGGTGGTGAACGTCCAGTCGATCTCGTCGTTGGCGCGCAAGGCGGACACCACCTGCTCGCCGATGTTCACGCGCAGGGGCACGAGGTCGCTCTCGTACCCGTCGTCCACGTTCGCCACGGCCACGGTGAGGTTGCCCGTGTTGTCGAAAACGTTCCAGCACGCGATGATGTTGTACCAGGCGAAGATGGACGGCATCACCACGAGCCCGACGGTGATGATGATGTTCATGGCGTTCGAGAACAGGCGCCTCATGTCGCCGCGGAACAGGTGCCAGACGTTGCTCATCGCACGGCACCCCCTTCCGCACCGTCGTCGCCGTCCGCGGCCGAGCGCTCCATCTCGTTGCGCGAGGCGCCCAGCTCCAGCAGCCCTTCGTCGGTCATGTCGTCGAGCCTCATCTGGCGCTCGAAGCTGTCGCGCAGGCTCTCGACCACCACCAGGAATACGAACACGGCCACAAGCCACGCGAGCCACGCCGTGAGCAGCCACACCTTCTCGGCGGGCGTGAGCGCGAACACCACCGCCAGCGCCACCGGCACCGCAAGGCCCAGGGCCACGGAGCCGCGGATAAGCCGCGGGTACCAGCGTGTGAAGCGCTCGTAGCGTACGCGCAGCTCCTCGCGGTACTCATCCCTGCCCGACAGCGCGCGGAACAGCTGCGAGAAACGGTACGGGCGCGCGGGGATCTCCACGTCCTCGCCGTTGAAGATGCCGCCCTGCCGCACCTGGCCGGCCACCATGCGGTTGACGTTCGCCATCAGGGGCCGCAGCAGGATGCCGAAGGCCATGAACAGCACGAAGAAGAACGCCAGCATGCCGATGGCGTCGCCGTAGTGCGAGCCGTAGAAGCCGCAGATAGCCTCGCGCATGGCGGAGATGCCGTACGTGAAGGGGAAGAACGGGTACACGACCTGGAAGAAACCCGAGGTCATCTCGATGGGGTACAGCCCTGTAGCCCCGGGGATCTGCGCGAACACGAGCACGATGCAGATGCCCTTGCCAATATGCTGCAGTGTCACCGAGAGCGCATAGATGATGCTGAGGTACGAAAGCGACGCCACCGCCGCCGCGAAGAACAGCGCCGGCGCACTGACAGCCTGCACCCCGATGACCAGCACTCCCGCACAGCAGATCACCGCCTGCAGCACGGCCATCACGGCGAGCAGCGCAAAGCGCCCTAGATAGCGCTGCGTGACAGTAAGATTGCGGATGCCCTCGCCGTCCACCTCCTGCTTCATGATCACCAACAGCATGAACGCGCCGATCCAAAACGTCAGGTTCATGAACAGCGGCGCCATGGCCGAACCGTAGGCGTTCAGCGGGTAGAGCTCCTCTGTCTTAAGCTCGGTGGGCGATCCCATGAAGTCGGCGATCTTCGACGCGTCGAGCCCGTCCTCTCCCACCAGCTTCGCCAGCACGCCGGACTCGCCCAGCGACAGCACGTCCGTGCGCACGGTGTCCAACCCCTCCTCCAGGCTGGCCAGGATGCCGTCGGTCTGCCCGAGCGCGTCCTTCGCGGTGCAGAGCGTGGATGCCAGCTGGTCCAACACGAGCGAGGTCTGGTCCACCAGCAAACGCTGGTTCGAGACGGCGGTTGCCAGCGACGACGACGCCGCGCCCAGCTGCGCCAGGCTCCCGTTCACGGCGGGGATCGTGGTGCCGAACAGGTTGTCCGAATAGGCCTGGGCGCCCGCGACGGCCTGCTGGACGGCGGCGTTCAGGTCGTTGCCCGCTTGGGCCGTGGCCTGCGAGATGTTTTCGGTGTCTGCGCTGATGCGGGTGAGGTCATCGAGCGTGGCCTGGGCGTCTGCAGCCTGCTGCTCCAGCTGCGCGGCAGCCTCGGCAAGCGGCTGCTTGCCCGGGTTGTCCTCGGGAAGCCCGTCGGCGACGCTCTTCAGATACGCCGCCAGCGCCTTGTCCTCGTCCACCACGGCCTGGGCCTGCGCGAGCGTCGCCCGCACGCTTCCCTGCGCCTCGCCGATCGTGCCCGCGATGTCCCCCACCGCCTGGTTCGCCTTCGACGAGGCCTGCGACACCGATGACAGGCCCGTGCCCACCGCCGGCATGGCCGCGGCGGAGAAGCTCGCCAGCCCGTCCTGCATCTGCGTCGTCAGGCCGGACACGGTCTGCAGCGCGTCGGACGCCGTCCCCAGGTCGGCGCGCACGCGGCAGAGCGCGTCCTTCGCGCCGCCCACCTTGGCCTGCGCCTCGTCGGTGGCCGACTCGATGCCCGCAAGCGAATCGCGCGCCTCGCCTACCGTCTGCACGGCCTGGGCGATCTTTTCCACCGCCTGCGAGCGGGACGCGTCCAGCTTCTCGCGCGACTCGCCCAGCGCCTGGTCGATGGCATCGGCGGCCACGTCGCTCACGGTGGAAACGAACGTGGAGTTGATGGTCTCGTCGAGCGTGCTGGCGCCGGTGTCGGTGATCTTCGGTGCCACCGGGCCCGCCTTCTCGTTCACGAAATATTCCAGCTTGGGCTGCGTGAAATCGCCGGTGGTGAGCGAGAGCAGCTGGGAGGTGAAGTCCGCGGGTATCACGAACGCGGCATAGCTCTTCCCCGCGTCAAGCTCCTCCATGGCGTCGTCGCGGTCGACGAACACCCAGTCGAGCTGCGTGTTCCCGTGCAGCTCGTCCACTATCATGTCGCCCACGCGCAGCTCGCCGGTCAGCTCGCTCGAACCGCCCTCGTCCTCGTTCACCACGCACACGCGCAGCGCGCCCGTATTGTCGTAGGGGTTCCAGAAGCCCACGACGTTGTACCAGGTGTACACCGACGGCAGCACGAGCAGCGCCAGCACCACCACGAGCGCCGGAGGCGTTTTGAGCAAGCGCAGCACATCGCGCTTGAGCACCCGCAAAACGTTTCCCATAGCCGCTGCCGCGCCCTTTCTCCGCCCGATAAATACCGAACAATGATAGCCCTCTCGGCACGTAACGTCACGCAAGATTGACGAACACGTTACATTCGTCAACCTCTCGGCTGCCGGCAACCGAGGCGGGCGGAACGCGGCGTGCCGAACCGGACGGCCCGCACCGCGCGAAGCCGAAGCGCCGCGCGCATTCCATCTCGCCCGAACCCGACAGGACCCCGGCGTTCAATCCGCCTCCCGACGTATGGCGGGCCCCGGGGCGTGATGCCCCAGGGCCCGCCGCTCCCTCGCAAACGCGAGCGCTACCGCGTCTCGTCGTCCTCGTCGTTGCCCAGCTCCTTGGCGGCGGCCTTCTGCTGCTTGTTGAACTGGTCGGCGCTGCGCTTCTCGTACTCGGTGGCCTTCTTGAACACGGTGGGCTGGTTGATCACCACCTGTGGGAACGGGATGCTGATGTCGTGCTTGTCGAAGATCAGCTTCATCTCGCGGTTCAGGTCGCGCTCCAGCTGCAGGCGGTCGCTCTCGGCGCACTGCACCACGATGCGGATGGTCACGCTGTTGTCGCCCAGCTCCACCACGCCCTTGTAGAACGGGCCGTCGATGATGGCCGGCAGCCGCTTGCGGATGTTCGGCAGCTCCTTGGACAGGATGTTCTCCACGCGCTCAAGCGACTCGCCGTACTCGATGCCCACATCGCACGAGGCGTAGGACGTCTCCTTCGTCATGTTGACCACGTTGCTGATGTCGCTGTTGCGGATCACCTTGATGTTCTGCGAGCCGTCCTCCACCTTGGTGGTGCGCACGCCTATCTCCACCACGGTGCCGCGCCAGTCGCCCACCTTGATGATGTCGCCCACGCGGAACTCGCCCTCGAAGATGATGAACAGGCCGGAGAGGATATCGCTCACCAGCTCCTTCGCGCCGAAGCTGATGGCGATGGACAGGATGCCGGCCGAGGCCAAAAGCGTGGTGGTGTCCACGCCTACCAGCATGAGGCAGTAGTACACCATGCCGATGATGGTGGCGTACTTGATGAAGCTGCCCAGCAGGCGGCACACGGTCTCGCCGCGCGCGCCCAGCACAGTAGCCAGCAGGTTCAGCAGCTTCTGAACGAGCGTGACCACGGTCAGCGCCACGCACACGAACATGATGCACGCCGTGAGGGCGAACACGTTCACGCCGCGCTCCCAATTACCGCCCAGGATGTAAGAGAAGATCGAGCCCTGGCCGAAGATGCTCTCCTGGAACACCACAGCTGCGAACACGGCGATCACGAACACGCCCACGAGCCAGCGCACCACCGTAGCCGTCTTCTGCTCGGCCGTCTTCTCGCTCCACTTGAACGAGCGGGCAATCCAGCGGCTGGCTGCCGATTCGGTCTTGGCCGTGCGCCCGCTCGGCATCTTCACGTCGATCATGCGCGCGTCGGCCTCGACCGGCGCCTTGGCCACGGTCACGCTGCCCCTCGGTTCGAAGGCCAGCAGCAGAAATATCACCACGAGGCACACGAGGGCCACACCGCCTGTGGCCACGGTGAGCGGCACGCGCTCGGCCATGAGCTCGCCCTCGGTGCCGGCAACGTACAGGAAGTAGTTCTCCGCCTCGGCCGACGAGACGTAGTACGTCGTACCCTCCACGGTGAGGTAATCGCAGTAGCCGTCCTTCAGCTGTTTCTCCGTCATGCCGTGCTCCAGCGCATCCTTGCCGACAAGTCGCTGGTCAGGGAAGTACGCGAACGTATGGTCATCCTTGCTCACGGCGAATGCGAACCCTTCGGAGCCCACCTTCACGCCGCCCAGCACGCTGTCCACGGTGACGGTCTCCAGCAGGTTCTCCAGGCGCGTCGTGCGAATGCCGATCTGCACGGCGCCGTCCACGGTGCCGGCCGCGTCGTGCAGCGGCACGCCGATGTACTGGCGCAGCTGCCCGGATATCTCGTCGGGCTGCGCTTCCTGCACCACCGAGTCCGCGCCCTGGAGCAGCTTGCGGAACTCGGAGGACTGGTCCTCGGGGTCCTCGCTCAGGGTAAAGTTCGCGTAGGAGGAGTTCGTTGCGGTCATCACGCCGTTCCCGTCGTACGTGAACACGTACTGGATCATGAGGACGTCCGCCAGCTTCTGCAGGTCGTCGCGGTTCTCGAGCGCCGGGTTCTGGTCCAGGGTGTAGCCGGCCACGCGCGCCTTGCCCAGATAGCGCTCGTCATACTGGCTGATGAGTTCGTCCATGCGCGCTTGGGTACGCTGGGTGGTCTCCACCACCTCGGCGGCGCGCTCGTTGTTTGCCACGGATTGGGATGACAGGGCGAACAGCGTCTGCATGTAGAACGATACGCCCAGGATGGCCAGAAAGCCCACGAACGACAGCACGGCGGCCTTGCGCCCTATCACCTTGTTGTAGCGCAGCGGCCCGACAGCACGGTAGTCCTCGGGACTGCGCCCCTCGCGCTCGTCCTCGCGCATGACGAAGATGCCGTACATGATGACCACGGCCATGACCGCGAAGAATATGAAGAGGATCACGCCCACCGTGACGTTGCGGGTAGCGGCCATGTCGCTCTCGGGCACGGCGGCGATATAGTAGGTGTCGCCGATCTTGCTCACATGGCCGTACAGATTCTCGCCGGCAAGAACCATCCACGCGTACGCGCCGTCCTCGAGGTCGGCTACGTCGATACCGCCATCGATGGCGTCGGTGCCCACAAGAAGGTCGTTCGGATGGTACTCAACCAAGTAATCCTGCGCCGACACGGCGAACATGAAGCCATGCTGGCCGATGGCGATGTCCTTGAGCACGCTTTTCGTTGAGCCCGTGTCCTCCACGAGCTGGCGCAGCTCGGCCGGGTCCTGCTCGACCACCACCATGGAACCATCGTCGATGCGGGCAGCGTAGTAGCGCTTGAGCCAGTTCTGCTCGGGCAGCTCCACCTCCACGGCCGCGGAGGGCTCGCCGTCATCGAACACGGTGCGCAACTGGTTGAAGCGCGCATACGCGAAGTTCGCGGGGGTGTCCTGCGCCTTCGCGACGATAGCGCCGTCGCGCGACACCACGAGCACGTTGTCGACGCCCAGCAAGTCCTGGTACTCGACCATCTTCGCATCGGTCGCTGCGAAGCCGGCGTCGTTATTCGCCATGAAAGCCACGCTCGCCGCCTTGGACTGGTATATCTCGTCGAAGGTGACGGTATTCTGCTCCACGCCTTCGTCCGCTGACGCCAACAGGCCTTCCAGCGCGTCGGATTCTTGCCGCATCTCGCTCGCGTAGCCGTCCAGCGACAGCTCGGTCTGCATCGTGGACAGCAGAACGCCCATGACCGCCATGCTCGCGGCTGCCACCAAAACGAGGACGGCGATCTTGACCTTGAGTTTTCTCGACATGCCCCATCGCCTCCCTAGTTCCACTTGTCCGTGAGCACCGCAATGGTGCCGTCGTCGAGCATGCCCTGGATGGCGTCGGAGACCGGCTTGCTCAACGCGGAGCCCTTCTGCGTGGCAACGCCGTATTCCTGCGTGTCGATGACGTAGTCGAGGATGCTGCGGTCAGCGTTCAGGTAGGTATGCGCAATGGCACCGTCCATGCAGGCCGCATCGATGGATCCTTCTTCGAGCGCCCGGCTGAGGTCCTGGTAGGACGCCATCTGCACGAGGCGGAAGTTGTCGAACCGGGTCATCGAGTGGTCCTCGGTCTGCTCCAGCGCCTCGCCTGACGTGAAGCCCGACTCCGTCAGCTTCAGCGCCAGCTGCGGGGCGGTGTTCGTCCCCGCCATGGTGCCGAACGTGAGGCCCTTGAGGCCATCGATGCCCGACACGAGCGAACTGTTCTCCACCATCACGATGGAGGCGTCCGTGTAGTAGGACGGCGAGAAATCGAAGTTCTTCTCGCGCGACTCGGCGATGGAATAGCAGGCCACCATGCAGTCGACGTCGCCGTTTGCCAGCATGTCCTTGCGGGTGTCGGGCGTCACGGTCACGAATTCCACGGTGCCGTAGCCCATGCGCGCGGCCATCTCCTCGGCGATGTCGATCTCCAAGCCGTAGTACTTGCCCGTTCCCTCGTTCAGGTAGCCGAAGCCCACCACGTCGCTGCGAACGCCCACGCGCAGCGCCTCGCCGTTCGCCGGGGTGCCCTTGGCGCCCTCGCCACTGCCGCATCCTGCCAGCCCTGCAAGCGCGCATACCAGCGCCAGGGCGACGAGTAGAAGCGTCGCGCCCCTCGTCCTCACCTTGCCCATGTGCTTCCTCCCATCGGATAAACCTCCGCCCGGCCCCGCATGCCTGCCACGCATCTGCGGGCCTGCCCCGAAGCATGCGCTCGGCCGCGCAAAAGCGGCAAAGCGCATCAAAGCCGCGGCGGCGCGGCTCCAAGAAGGTAAGTATGCCAAACCGGAACTTGCGAACATGCGCGATTGCCGGTTCAATATTTTTTTAAGGGGCTGGTCAGACGAGGGCATGTGCTTCTATGCCGCCAACCTCGCATGCGGAAAACAGCGGCGCCCGGGAAGGATCCCGGGCGCCGAGGAACTTGGTGAGGGAGGGGCGCGCCGCCGCGCCTTTACGCCGCCAGGCGCTTCGCGATGGCGAGGATGAAGTCGCGGGTGGAGAGCTTCACCGGGTTCGGCAGCGTGGTGATGAGGGCCAGGTCGCCCGTCATCTCGCCAGCCTCGATGGTGTCGAGCGTGGCGCGCTCCAGGCGGTCGGCGAACGCCACGAGGTCGTCCAGGCCGTCCAGCTCGCCGCGCTTGCGGAGCGCCCCCGACCACGCGAAGATGGTGGCCACCGAGTTGGTGGACGTCTCCTCGCCCTTGAGGTGCTTGTAGTAGTGGCGCTGCACGGTGCCGTGCGCGGCCTCGTACTCGTAGTACCCCTGCGGGCTCACCAGCACCGACGTCATCATGGCGAGCGACCCGAACGCACTCGACACCATGTCGCTCATCACGTCGCCGTCGTAGTTCTTGCACGCCCAGATGAAGCCGCCGTCGGCCTTCATCACGCGCGCCACCGCGTCGTCGATGAGCGTATAGAAGTACTCGATGCCGGCTTCCTCGAAGCGCGCGGCGTACTCGGCATCGTAGATCTCCTGGAAGATGTCCTTGAAACGGTGGTCGTACTTCTTCGAGATGGTGTCCTTCGTGGCGAACCAGATGTCCTGCTTCACGTCGAGGGCGTACTCGAAGCAGCTGCGTGCGAAGCTCTCGATGGACGCGTCGAGGTTGTGCATGCCCTGGGCGATGCCCGGGCCGTCGAACTCGTGGACGAGCTCGCGCGTCTCGGTGCCGTCGGCGGCGGTGTAGACGAGCTCCACTTTGCCGGGACCGGGAACGCGCAGCTCCGTGTTCTTGTACACGTCGCCGTAGGCGTGGCGGGCGATGGTGATGGGCTTTACCCAGTTGCGCACGCACGGCTCGATGCCCGCCACGGTGATGGGCGTGCGGAACACCGTGCCGTCGAGCAGGGCGCGGATGGTGCCGTTGGGGCTCTTCCACATCTGCTTCAGGTCGTACTCGTCCATGCGCGCGGCGTTCGGCGTGATGGTGGCGCACTTCACGGCCACGCCCAGGCGCTTGGTGGCCTCGGCGGAATCCACGGTCACCTGGTCGTCGGTGGCGTTGCGGTGCTCGAGGCCCAGGTCGTAGTACTCGGTCTTGAGGTCGACGTGCGGGCAGATCAGCTCGTCCTTGATCATCTGCCAGATGATGCGCGTCATCTCGTCGCCGTCCATCTCCACCAGCGGCGTGGTCATCTGAATCTTCGCCATTGTCAGCCTTTCCCTCGTTGCGCGGCTCGCCCGCATCCCGTGTGTACTGCGCAATCATACCCCAGCCCAGGCCCGCGCAGGCGCATCGCGTGCAAAACCAACGACATCACCGGTTTTTGGAAATGAGCGCGAAACAAAGGGCTCATCGGGCGGCGAGCGCCATGTAACCGTCTTCAAGGGTGGGCTCAACGGGCGCCGATCCTGCGGGCGGCGCGTCGCTCACTATGCGGTAGCGCGTGCCCTGGGCCGTGGTCGCCGCATTCACCACGACGGCTCCCGCCGGTGGGGCCATGAGCGGCGGCGTGAGCCAGGTGCGTCCGTGCGCGCCGTCGATGAGGCCTGCGGTGGCACCGTCGTACTGCAGGCGTCCCCCGCGAAGCACGCACACGTAAGGGCAGGTCTGCGCCACGTCGTCGAGGATATGAGTGGACAGCACCACCGTGCGCTCACCGCCGAGCGTGGCCAGGAGCGTGCGGAAGCGCATGCGCTCCTCGGGGTCGAGGCCGGCCGTGGGCTCGTCCACCACGAGCAGGCGAGGGTCGCCCATGAGCGCCTGGGCGATGCCCACGCGCCGCCGCATGCCGCCCGAGAAACCGCCGATGCGCCGCCGACGCACATCGGTCAGCCCCACGCGCTCGATGAGCTCGTCGACCTGGCGGCGCCGCGCACGCCGGTCGTCCATGCCCTTGAGGACTCCCACGTAGTCGAGGAACTCGGGGGGCGTGAGGTTGGGATAGGGCTCGATGTCCTGAGGCAAGTAGCCGAGGGCCTTCTTGAGCGCGCGGCGGTTGCGCGGCTCGGACAGGTCGTGCCCGTCAACAAACACGCGTCCGCGCGTGGGGCCCACGATGCCGCAGAGGATGCGCATGAGCGTGGTCTTGCCGGCGCCGTTGGGACCGATGAGCCCGATCATGCCGGAAGGCAGGTCGAGCGTGAGGCCGTCGAGGGCACAGGGCTTCTTCGGGAAGTCCTTGCCCAGACAGTCGAGGGAGATGAACATGGGGGTTTCCTTTCTTGGGTGCTCAGCGGCGCCGGTAGGCTCGCCTGCGGGCGATGGCGCCGGCCGCCGCGATCAGCGCGACGGCGATGGCGAGCTCGAGGGCGAGCAGCACGACGGACTCGAGGGGCGTAGCAGCCGCGACGGTTGCGGCGGATTCAGGGGAATCGAGCAGCGGCGTGCTGCCGAAGAATGCCTGCGCCACGGGATTGGCCGCGATATGGACCCGCAAGCCGCCTCCGGCAGTGGGAGTCGGCACGAACACGGCGAGGAAGAGCACCCCGATCCAGGCGACGATAGCCGCGATCCGCGCAAAGGCCCGCGGCAGGAACGAGCCGGCAAACGCCGAAAGCGACGCCGCGATGAGCGCGGACGGCAACACTATGCCGATCAGCAGGAAAGCCGCCTGGGGCATCGCCCACGCGTTGCCGTGCAGCATCTGGCCACCCGCGCAGAACAGCAGCACCCCTGCGGACGGCAGCGCCATCGCCGCAAGGGAACCCGCCACACGCGCCGCAACCAACTCGAACGAAAGCACGGGTGCGGACGCCTCGATCTCCGAGATGCCGAGTCGCTCCGCCTCGGCGGCCAGGTCGGTGAAGGCCGCCGCGTAGGCGATGGGAGGCAGCAGCGCGAGCATCTGCGCCGTCAAAGCGAGCGCGGTCGGATTGTCCGTCTCAAAAGAAAGCCCGGGGTTCACGGTGATCGTGATCGACAGCAACGCGAGCGCGAACGACACGATCCAAAGCGCCCGCTGCCGTGCGGCTAAGCGGAAATGCGTGCCCGCCAACGACAAGGACCTCATCGCGCACCTCCCAGCTTGCGCCACGCGTACTCGGACGCGCCAAGTGCGCGCCAGACGCAAGCGCAGAGCAAGCACAGCACGAGCAGCGGCAGCCCGCGCTGCAGCACGAGCTGCGGCACGTTCGGATCCCAAACGAGTGCAAAGAACAGCCAAACCGCCACGACGACGAGCGCGGCGCTGCGCGAAGAGCCCGCGAGCGCCGCGGCCGCGTACGCCGCCAGCACCATAAGCGTCGCGCCGCCCACCGGCGTGATGGCTCCCGCCCACCCGATGTCGCGATACACGAGGCCCAGCGCCTCGAGCGGCACGAACATCACGAGCGCGCCGACTGCTGCCGCCGCCAACACAATGGCTCCGCGCAGCGTCTGCACCGCACGGAACTCCGCCGGCGTGGCCGCCTGCACCTCTACGAGCGGGTCGCCCGTGAACACGGCGACGGCGCAGACGCCCACCGCAAGGGGATACGCCTGTGTGAAGGCGAGCATCGCATGCGTAGCCGCCATCGCGCCCGCCGCGAGCACCCAGCATGCGCCGACGGCGGCGATGCACGCTCCAACGGCCACCGGCACGACGATGCCCACGGCCCGCACCCGCCACGTCTGCGCAGCTGCGAGCGCGCGCAGCTGCGATCCGGTCAAGCGGCCGTTGCCGCTGCCATACCCTGCATCCATGCGAAGCCTCCTCAATCTCATGCCGCCTCCATGTGAGCGACCAGCGCCCTGCGCGCCGTGACCACCGCAACCGCGAGCAGGACGCATCCCGCCGCCGCCATCGCTCCAGACCCGACGGCGCCTTGCAGCTGCGCGATCACCGAAAGTGCACCGCCGCCCGCCGCCACACGACCTACCGGTACCACGAGCGGCACGAGAACCGCGCCAACCACCGCGCCTGACCACGGCGCGTTCGACCACACCGCGACGAACGCCGAGGCGCCCGCGACAACGGCGAGGGGCACGAGCCACGAGGATACGAGCGCTCCGAGCTCAACCGGCGCGCCCCACCAAGCGAACGCCGCCGAGGCAGCGAGCCCGGCGAGCGCATCGACGCCCAGCACCACCGCCAGCCGCGCGAGCAGCACGGTCTGCGGCCCCAGCGGCATGGCCAGCGCCAGCAGGTCGGCGGCATCGGTCGAGAGCCGCACCCAACAGCAAAAGCGCCGAGAGCCACCAGACAGCCCCATCCCCATCCCAGCCTGCGTCGACGAAGCACGCCACACCCACCGCCAGCGCGGCCATGACGAGCGCCATCGGCAGCACCGCCCACGGCATCGCGCGCACCTGCGCAGCCGCCAAGCTCGCCGCCAGTCGCGCGCTTTTGCGCACCGACCAAGCCGGCGCCTCGAAGATCGACGGCTCGCCCTCGATGTGCGCCGCGATGCACGCGAACGGGGGCACGTCGGACGCGCACGCCCGTTCCTGCATCCTCATCGCCTCGCGCAACGCCGCGCGCGACTCGGTTTCATCCGTGTTCATACTCGCCTCCCCAAGGTCTTCTGCAATAGGGCTCGCGCGCGGGACACGCGCGACTTCACCGTGCCCACCGGCACGTCGGTCACTTGGGCGATCTCCGCATAGGGAAGCTCGTGCAGCCAAGCGAGCCGCACCGTTTCAGCCAACGCCGGCTCGAGGGCGTCAAGCGCGGCCACGATCTCGTCGAGACCCGCTTGCGCAAGCAGCACCTCCAACGCATCGCCCGTCTCGTCGGCCAGCTGCTCCGTCCCGTCATCGAGCGCGCATTCGACGGGACGGGCGCGTCGCATACGCACGTACACCTGGCGTTTCGTGATGCCCAGCAGCCACGTGAGCACCCGGCTGTCGCCGCGAAACGCGCGGGCCGAGCGCCAGCAGCCCAGCCACGCGTCGGCGGCCGCCTCTTCGGCAAGCTGGCGATCCGGGCAGCGCGCCAAGGCGAACGCGAGCACGGCCGGCGCGTAGCATCGGTACAATTCCTCGAGCGCGCCTTCATCGCCGCGCGCCATGCGCGCAAGCGCGGCGCGTGCCCGCCCATCGTCCGCTTCGCACTCCTCCATGTCACCGCCCCTCATTCCCGTCATCGCGTTCAACCCCTTAGTAGCGCCGAAGGAGCGCGAGGTTCACAGGTTCCCGATTTTTTCGCATCCGCACCGTCCGCCTCAAAAATCGCCCTCAAATGCAGCTGGCCCGGAGCGCATGCTCCGGGCCCGTCGATTCTGTCTGCCGGAATGGCCTCGCACGGTCGCGGGCGCAGCCGTGCCGACACGGCCGCGTCTCAACCAAGCGCGTCGGAGCCTACTCCCCCAGCTCCTCCGCAAACCCCACGCGGTAGTTCTTGAACACGGCCTCGCCTTCCTCCTGGGTGGCGTCCAGATCCACGTCGGCCGCGATGGCGAAGTCGTGGTCGCCCTCCGGGTCGCTGAATATCTGGCGCACATGCCAAACGCGCTCCGCCTTCTCGTCCGTCTCGTCGATCGCCAGGTAGGCCGCCGAACGGGCGTCGGCATCGATGGCAATGGCCTCGTGCGCCTCGAAGTACGCGTCGAGCGCGCGCTGCCAGCGCGGCTCGCCGCAGCCCCACTCCTGGTCGAGCTTCCCCAGCTCCGCCGTGCGGCCCTGCGCCGCCAGCCGCACGCGCTGGAAGAGCGCGTTGCGCACGAGCACGGTGAGACCTCGGCGGTCGCGCACCACGGCGTCGGCAGCCGAGGGCGGCGCGGCCTCGAACATCGAGCCCGCACTCTCCCACTCGTCCACCAGGCTCGAGTCCACCGAGCGCACCATGAAGCCGAGCCATGCGATGACGTCCTCCAGTCGCTCGTCGCGCTTGTCAGCGGGAATCGTGCGATCGAGCACGCGGTAGGCGTCGGCCAGGTAGCGCAGAAGCGTGCCCTCCGAGCGCGCGATGCCGTAGCGCTGCACGTAGCCCTTGAAGTCTGCCGCACCCTCCAGCATGTCGCGCAGCACCGACTTCGGCGCCAGCGCGAAGTCGCGCGCCCACGGCACCTCGGCGCAGTAGCGCTCGAACGCCGCCTCCAGCAGATCCTCCAGCGGCCGCGGGTACGTGACGGCGGCAAGCTTCTCCAGGCGCTCCTCGTACTCCACGCCGTCGGCCTTCATGTCGGCCATGGCCTTGTCGCGCGCCGCGCGCTCCTGGGCGCGCAGCACCTGCCGCGGGTCCTCCAGCGTGGCCTCTGCCATCGATATGACGTCGAACGCATAGGTCTCGCTCTCGGGGTCCAGAAGCTCCAACGCCGCCAGCAGAAACGGCGACAACGGCTGGTCGAGTGCGAAGTCCTCCGGCAAGTCCACCGTGGTCACGTACTCTACGGCGCCGTCCTCGCCCTCCACCTGCTCGATCACGTCCGCGTTGGCGAGCGTGTCGAATATCTCGTCGGCGCGCACCCGCAGCGCCGCCTTCTCCTCGTCGGTCTGGGCCGAGTCGGCGATGAGCTTTCGCACGCGGGCGTACGCGTCGCCGCCTTGCACCACCTCGGACAGCACCATGGAATGGGTGATCTTCATGCGCGGCTTTAACGTCTCGGGCACGGCAGCTATCAGGCGCTCGAAGGTTTGCTTGTTCCACGTGACGAACCCCTCGGGCGGCTGCTTCTTCTTTATCTTGCGCAGCTTCTTCGGGTCGTCGCCCGCCTTTGCCACCAGCTTCGCGTTCTCTATGTCGTGCTCGGGCGCCTCGGCTATCACCATGCCCTCAGTGTCGAAGCCCGAACGTCCGGCACGGCCCACGATCTGATGGAACTCGCGGGCGCGCAGCCGGCGCATCTTGTGGCCGTCGAACTTCGTGAGCGCCGTGAGCACCACGGTGTGGATGGGCACGTTGATGCCCACACCCAGCGTGTCCGTGCCGCAGATCACCGGCAGGAGTCCCTGCTGGGCCAGTTTCTCCACCAGCAGGCGGTAGCGCGGCAGCATCCCCGCATGGTGCACGCCCACGCCGCTGGCCAGCAGGCGCTTGAGCGTCTTGCCGAACGCCGTGGTGAAGCGCGTTCCCTTGACCGCTTCCTTCACCTGCTCGCGCTGCTCCTTGGTGGCCACGCCGTAGCTGGACAGCGCCTGCGCGGTGGCGAGCGCCGCATCCTGTGAGAAATGCACCAGGTACAGCGGCGCCTCCCCCTTACGCAGCGCCAGCTCCACCGTGCCCTCAAGAGGCATCTCCACGTACTCGTATTCCAGCGGCACCGGGCGCGGCGCGTCGGCCACCACGTCCACGTCAGTGCCCGTGCGCTCCTTGAGGGACGCCGCGATGGCATCGGTGTCGCCCAGCGTGGCGCTCATGAGCAGGAACTGGGCCTTCGGCAGCGTGAGCAGCGGCACCTGCCACGCCCAGCCGCGGTCGGCGTCGCCGTAGAAGTGGAACTCGTCCATGGCCACGCAGCCCACGTCGGCCCCCTCGCCCTCGCGCAGAGCCTGGTTGGCCAGGATCTCGGCCGTGCAACAGATAACGGGCGCCTCCGCGTTGATGTGCGCGTCGCCGGTGATCATTCCCACGTTCTCGCGCCCGAGGATGTCCACCAGGTCGAAGAACTTCTCGCTCACGAGCGCCTTGATGGGTGCCGTGTAGTATGCACGGCGGCCGGTGGCCAGCGCCATGAAGTGCAGGCCGAGCGCCACAAGCGACTTACCCGAACCCGTGGGCGTGCCCAGTATCACGTGGTCGCCCACCATGAGGTCCATCAGGGCCTCCTCCTGATGCGGCCACAGCTCGATGCCGCGCGCCGCCACCCAGCCAAGGAACCGGTCGAGCGCCTCGTCGGCCGTGAGCCACGGCTCCGGCTCACCCTCGCCCTCCTCCGGCTCCCACCACGTGGGCGCCAGCCGCCCGAGCGACCCGTGCGCAAAGGCCTCGCTCTCGACGGATTCGTCACGCGCCGCCGTTCCGTCTGCCGCTTGTTCTGTCATGAGGAAGCCTCCGCAATGGTTCGATCGTCTCGTCGACTGCGTATTCTACCTGCTCTCGTCATCCATTCCCGCCCCCACGGCAAAAGAACACGTCCCCGCTCCCGAGCACGCACGTGAGCACGCGTGGAGGCCGGAATCTTGCGCAAAAACGGGCGCACGAAGTCACTGTTTTAACCGCTGTGAAGTCTTTTTGCGTCATCTCGGACGGTTTTGCACGCTCCGACGTACCATCCGAGAGCATTTCGCCTGGTCGCATATTTCGCCATCGCCCGAAAGGGCTCCGGCGAGCTTCACAGCGTCCAAAACTGTGACCTGCACAGACCGTCATCGACATGATGGCATGACCCTGATCACGGGCAGCAGATCGACGAGAGCGTCCGGCGTACGCTGCCATCATTGCCCCTCGAGAGAAGCATCGGGCGCCCGACGCGCCCGCCACGAGGAAGAAGGCGGCCATGAGCTCGGGTAGAGCGAGGCACGCATGGAGCACCTGGCCACCGCCTTCGCCGCCATGCGGATTGCCTGCTCCGCGCAACAAGGGTATCGCTACCCCAGCCCCAGCGCGGCCGCAACGACCCATGCCATCGCCGCGATCCACAGCACCGCCACCACCACGCGCACGCCGTTCGGGACGCGCAGGTTCTTCGCCGGGATCATGAGCATGGCAATGAGCCCGCCCAGCGCCCCGCCCAAGTGCCCGCTCACGGATATGCCCGGCACCAGGAACGTGTACACCACGTTGATGCCGATGATGGCGAGCATGCTCTTGCTGTACTGGGCGAACACATGCCGATTGCCCTTGTGCAGCACGCCGAGCAGCGCCACGGCCACGAACAGCGCGAACACGCTCGTCGATGCGCCCGCGCTCACCGTGGGCATCCCGCCCGCCAGCACGTCGGCCATATACGACACGGCATTGCCCGTAATGCCGCCCACGAAGTAGAGCGCGAGGAAGTTGCCGCGCCCCAGCACCCGCTCCAGCACCTCGCCCACGCTGAAAAGCGCCACCATGTTGAAGCCCAGGTGCATGAGGTCCATGTGCAGGAACATGGGCGTTACGAACCGGAACAGCTCGCCCGCCTGAACGAGCGGCGCGTACATGGCGCCCATGTCCACGAGCACGCGCGTGGGGATGTCGAGCGAGACCCCCATGCGCGCCCCGGCCAGCAGCGATATGGCCGCCTCGGCCGCGAACACGATCACATTGAGCGCGATGAGCACGAGCGTCACCAGGCGGAACCGGTTGCGCTCGAAGAACCCGGGCGTGTTCGCGTTCATCATGCGCTTCAACTGCTCGTCGTCGATGACGGGCCGCGCAGGCGCGTCGGGGTCGTTCACCTTGTAAGGCACGGGGCGCTCCTTCGCACGATCGCCTGCGGGAATAACCCCAGCATCCTACCACGTCCATGCCACGCAGCGGCCCTGCGCGCCAAGCCTCCACCCATTCGTCAGGAGCCCGCCGCGCCGTCCCTCCGCCGCCGCGAACAAGCCGCACGCGCCCGGGATGACGGACCTACCGGTTCTCTATATGTCCGATGTTCTTGAGCTGTATGCTGATCAAGCCGTCAGGGGCGCTCACGAACTCGATGAACTCGGGGTTCTCGCCGAGCTCCGCGGGGAAGGTTATGTCGATGCCCGTGTCGGTGCGTATCTTATGGCTCCTCGCCACGCGCTTGGCCACGTTCTTCTCCACCACCACGCGCTCGGGAAGGGCCTCCTCGGCAAGCGCCTCCTCGAAACGGCGCTGCAGGGGCTCGTCTTCGAACACCTCCTCGCCGAGATCCCACGGGGCCAGCTCGTCGGATTCGGCAGCGTTCTCCGCCACGTAGGCCTTCGCCTTCGAGAGCGCCACGGTCGAGTTGGCGCCGTACTCCTCGGCCACCTCCTCCACCAGGCGCGTCACCGTGTCGAACACCTCCTTGCTCGAAGCCTCCATAGAGCATTGCAGAAGGCCGTCGGGGATGAGCCAGCGCCGCTCGCCCGCGATCTCGCGTTCCTTGTCGCAGAACGACACGCCGAGCGTCTTGGACTCGACCACCGCGAACGACGCCACCTTCTGCGATGGGTTCGGCAGGATGGCATGGTGGCGCGCCACGTCCACGCGCTGCGCGCCGCTCTCGCCGTAGCCCACCTCGTGCATGTAGGCTTGCCGGCTCTCCAGCAGCATGAACGCGAAGTAGCGCTTGCCCCGGGCCTCGTAGGCGGCAGCGGCCTCCTCGTCGTCCATCGCGCGCACCGTGGTGTCGGGATCGTCCTCGAAGTCGAGCACCAGGAGGTCGGCCGACTCAGACTTCTCCATGCGCCCCAGCTCGCCGGCGATGAACTCGGCTACCTGGACGGACAGCCCCACGAAGTCGCGCTGCCCGCGGAAGTAGGCGCGCAGCTCCTCGGCGAAGAGGCTGTCCTCGGCGAACTCGCCGCGCTTGGCGTCCATGTTGCCGAGCGCCTTCTTCGCGTGGCTCGTCACGTAGCGCTTGGCGTTCTTGCTGGCCAGGTCCAGCTCCTCCTGGGCGTACACGTTCACGCACGACACGAAGTCGAAGACGTGCAGGATGGCATGGTTTATCTTCATGAACGGCTTACCTCTTCCTCTTTCTCTTCCTCGAACCCCCACAGGCGCACCTCGGGCACGAGCTCCACGCCCGCGCTCTCGCGCACGCGCGCCTGCACGTGGGCGATGAGCCGCCGCACGTCGGCAGCCGTCGCGCCGCCCGCGTTCACCACGAAGCCCGTGTGCTTCTCGGACACCTGCGCGCCGCCCACGCGGTAGCCGCGCAGGCCCGCCTCCTGCACGAGCTGTCCCACGAAGCATCCCTCGGGGCGCTTGAACGTGCTGCCGGCGCTGGGCAGTTCGAGCGGCTGTTTCTCGGCACGGCGGCGCGCGAGGTCGTCCATGCGCGCCTGGACGGCAGCCGGGTCGTCCCGGCGCAGGACCAGCGTGGCGGCCAGCACCACGTAGCCCGCGCCATCCATCATGGAGTGGCGATACGACCATTCCGCCCGCTCGGCGTCCACTTCCTCCACGCTGCCGTCGGGGGCCAGGCAGCGCACCGAGGCGCACACGTCCTTGAACTCGCCGCCGTAGGCGCCCGCGTTCATGAAGAAGGGGGACT
>OLND01000941.1_pt1 | contig 33024 bp, 24 predicted proteins | sample 1672031 | NCBI WGS metagenome assembly OLND01 (sample SAMEA3136638, study PRJEB25190) | human gut metagenome | biome: human gut; feature: human-associated habitat; material: faeces | place: Austria | collected 2013 | reverse complement strand
AAGGTGCAAGTAAAGTGGATTTCCGTGATCCAAAGATCTGGAAAGGAAAAGATGGAAACTTCTATTGTGTGATCGGAAGCAGACCGGCAGACGGAAGTGGACAGATTCTTCTTTACAGAAGTGCAAATGGATTTGACTGGGAATTTGTCAGCATCCTTGCAGAAAATAAGAAACGTTTTGGAAAGATGTGGGAGTGTCCGGATTTCTTTGAACTGGATGGAAAACACATTCTCCTGACAAGTCCGCAGGATATGTTGCCGGAAGGCTTGGAATATCATACCGGAAACGGCACTTTATGTATCATAGGAGAAATGGACAAGGATACATATACCTTAAAAGAGCAGTTCAATCAGTCTGTGGATTATGGAATTGATTTTTATGCAATGCAGACAGTGGAAGCACCGGATGGCCGCAGAATTATGATCGGCTGGATGCAGAACTGGGATACGCTTGCTCATCGTTGTAATGACTCAAAATGGTTTGCGCAAATGAGTTTGCCGAGAGAATTGTCTGTGAAAAACGGAAGACTTTATCAAACTCCAATCAAAGAACTCGATGCACTGCGCAAAAACAGAGTTGAGTACAACGATGTAGTAATAGATAATGATACGATCACATTAGATCGCGTCGAAGGACGAACCATCGACATGGAACTCGTGATACGTCCGGAAGATAAAGAAAATGTATATAAGAAATTCGCATTACGTTTTGCACAGAATGAGAAATTCCATACAGAATTGAGCTTCCGCCCGTATGAGTCTGTATTGAAAATTGACAGAAAATTTTCAGGAACCGAACGCGCACTGGTTCATCAGAGAAGATGTCTGGTAAACGGAGATGCCAATGAGTTAAAGCTTCGTGTGATTTTGGACAGATTCAGCGCAGAAGTATTTATTAACGATGGCGAGCAGGTTATGTCTGCTGTTATGTTTACAGAACAGGAAGCAAACGGAATTTCATTCTTTGCTGATGGTGCAGCTAAAATCGATGTAGTGAAATATGATCTGGTATAGAAGTTACATGATAAATATACATTGAGATTGAAAATGCATGGATAATGATAAGGGGATTCCTGATTAAGGAATCCCCTTATGTAGTATAGGAGTATAGTATTGATGATAGAAGTAAGAAGAAAAAGACATGAAAACGAACTGCACGAAAAATATATGCAGTTGTATCATAATGAACAATGTTATGAAGAATTAATGCAGTCATTGGAAGAGGCTTATCAGAACAGACCTGCTGAACTTAGACGGTTAGATAATAAAAGAGAAAAAGAACCGAATTGGTATCGAAACAGAAATATGCTTGGGATAACGATGTATCCGAAGCTATTTGCAGGCGGATTAAACGGTGTGATAGAGCATTTGGATTATTTGTCTGAGCAGAAGATCACCTATCTTCATCTGATGCCGCTTCTGAAGATGCCGCATCCATATAATGACGGTGGCTATGCGGTAGAGGATTTTAAACAGGTAGATCCTGAAATTGGAACAAACGAAGAGTTGGAAAAGTTGACAAAAGAGCTGAGAAAACGCGGAATCAGTCTGTGTCTGGATGTTGTTATGAATCATACAGCAGATACGCATGAGTGGGCGATGCGAGCCAAGAGAGGCGAACAGGAATATATGGATCGCTATCAGTGTTATGAGACACGCGAGATTCCGGATCAGTTTGAGAAGACGATGCCGCAGGTGTTCCCGGAAACTGCGCCGGGCAACTTTACATGGTGTGAAGAGATGCACAGACATGTGCTCACAACATTTTATCCTTATCAGTGGGATCTGAATTATCACAATCCGAAAGTATTTAATGAAATGATAGGAAATATCCTGTATCTGGCTAATATGGGAGTGGAAGTATTCCGTATTGATGCAGTTCCGTATATTTGGAAGGAGTTGGGAACCAACTGCAGAAATCTTCCGCAGGTTCATAGTATCGTCCGTATGCTGCGTATGATCCTTGAAATGGTTTGCCCAGGTGTGATCTTAAAAGGCGAGGTTGTTATGGAGCCAAAAGAACTTCCGGTTTATTTTGGAACAGAGCAAGAGCCGGAATGCCATATGTTATACGGTGTTTCCAGTATGGTGAATCTGTGGGCAGCACTGGCTACAAGAGACACAAGAATGCTGAAGCATCAGATGGATGTGATTCATAGTCTTCCGAAGAACTGCTATTTTGTCAATTACCTTCGCTGTCATGATGATATCGGCTGGGGCTTGGATGAAGAGCAGGAGAAGAAGCTGGAGATAGATCCGATTCAGCACAAGGAATATTTATATCATTTCTTTGAGGGGACATATCCGTACAGCTTTGCTCGTGGAGAGCTTTATAATTACGATCCGGTGACTAAAGATGCCAGAAGCTGTGGAACAACGGCAAGTCTGTGTGGAATCGAAAAAGGTGGATTTGAAGGAGATCTTGAGCAGGTGAAACAGGGAATCCAGAGAGTGCTGATGATGCATGCGGCATGTATGAGCATGGAAGGTTTTGTGATGCTTTCATCCGGAGATGAGATCGGTCAGGTCAATGATTACAATTATAAGAAAAACCCGGATACTGCTGCGGACAGTCGATATCTGCATCGAAGTCCGTTCCAGTGGGAGAATGCAGAGAAGAGAAAAAAACCAGGTACTGTACAGTATGCAATCTGGAATGGTTTGAAACAGATGGAAGAATTCAGACGTGAGGAAAATTGCTTTGGAGAGACTGCCGGTATCTCTACATGGGATACAGGAAATTCTTCAGTCTTCGCAATCAGAAGGACAGCAGGAAGAGAAGAACTGATCTGTCTGGCTAATTTCTCGGAGTATGGACAGAATGCTTGGCTGAATTGTCTGGAAGGTGAATATGAAGATTTATTTACAGGAGAAAAACTGGAGATGAATTCGGTATGGATGAATCCTTATCAGTACAGATGGTGTGTGAAAAAATAAAAATCTGTTGAGAATAGAAAAAATGTTGTCGCTTTGGCAGCAGAATGGAGAAGAAAATGAAAAAATATGATGTAGTAGCACTTGGAGAATTATTGATTGATTTTACAGAAAACAGAAAGAGCAATCAGGGAAATCCTCTTTTTGAGGCAAACCCAGGAGGAGCACCGTGTAATGTGCTTGCGATGCTGACAAAGTTAGGACATAAGACAGCATTTATCGGAAAAGTAGGTGAAGACTTTTTCGGAGAGCAGTTAAGAGATGCAATTACAGAAGTTGGGATCGACGCATCCGGATTATGCACAGATAAAGAAATCCATACAACACTTGCTATGGTACATACTTATCCGGACGGAGACAGAGATTTTTCATTTTATCGTAATCCGGGAGCAGATATGATGCTGAACAAAGAAGAGATTTGTGAAGAACTTATCAAAGAAACAAAGATCTTCCATTTCGGAACATTGTCTATGACACATGAAGGAGTGCGCGAAGCAACAAAAGAAGCCATTCGTATTGCGGAAGAGTCCGGTGCGATTATTTCTTTTGACCCGAACTTACGTCCTCCACTTTGGAATTCACTGGATGAGGCAAAAGAGCAGGTGTTATACGGTCTCGGACATTGTCAGATTCTTAAAATCTCTGACAATGAGATTCAGTGGCTGACAGGTGAAGAGGATTATACTGCAGGTGTAAACTGGATCAGAGAAAGATATCAGATTCCGCTGATTCTTGTATCTATGGGAAAAGAAGGAAGCCGTGCATACTATAACGGAAGCATTGTAGAGGTAAAACCGTTCCTTCAGAAAAATACAATTGAGACAACAGGAGCCGGAGATACATTCTGCGGTTGTGTATTACATTATATCTGTGAACATGGAATGGAAGACTTAAAGGAAGAAAACCTGAAAGATATGCTGACATTTGCAAATGCGGCAGCTTCTGTGATCACAACAAGAAAAGGTGCACTGCGCGTAATGCCTACAAGAGATGAAATCCAGAATCTGCTGATCGAGCGAGCTGCAGAGTAATGTGTGCTGAAAAATAGTTGAGAAGAATAATACTCTGAAAAACGAAACAGAGAGGATACGCAAGTTACAAACGTATTCTCTCTGTTTTGTTCTCTCTTATATCTAGTAACTGTTCAGAGCCAACCTCCAAAATGCTACGCATTTCGTCGGTGTGGCGTATCCGCCAAATAAAATTTCAAAAACAGTCTTAAAAATGCAAGCATTTTACACCTGTTTTATGAAATTTTGCTTGGCTCTGAACAGTTACATTTCCTATAAGCAAATTTCGGCAGTCCGCCTTCTTCCGGTACTTTTACAGAACCCTGGATGAGAGGCAGTGCATAGTCAATGAACTGCTGTCCGATATCGGAACCATTTTCTGTGATCCAGTCTAAAGGAACTGTTTTCTCCTGATTACAGATGAGATTTACATCTTCCGGAGCGTAAGTAATGTGGTAATCCGCATCGTTTGTACGGTGGAAGGCAATCATCATTCCTGTTGTTCCCTTCAGTGCAGTCTGCACACCGAAAGAACCGGAAGCAATTGCTTCTTTCTCGTCTGTCGCAGAGAGCATAGCGGAAGAACAACGCTGGTTGACATTGAGCTCGATGGAGCGAACTTTTACGCCAAGGCGGTCTTTCACGAGGTTTTCCAGATATTTTCCGGAGCCTGTCAGCATTTTATGTCCGAATGTGTCTACGCCTACATCACTTGCAAGCTCGCAGACAAACTTACCGTTTCCGTCATTAATTCCTTCGGAAATACAGACAACCAGGTTGGAAGTATGCTCGAAAGCTTTCTGAACATCTGCAAGGAACTGTTCCTGATCAAATGCAACTTCCGGAAGATAGATCAGAACCGGATTGTCGCCTTCGAATTTACGGGCAAGGACACTGGCAGCAGCCAGCCATCCGGCATGACGTCCCATGATCTCAACGATTGTAACGGATTTTTTATTATCATAAACAGAAGCGTCGATCGCAATCTCACGAACAGTGGATGCTACATATTTGGCTGCACTTCCGAATCCCGGTGTGTGGTCTGTAAGGACAAGGTCATTGTCGATCGTCTTAGGGATTCCGATGAAACGGATCTCGCTGTTTACAGTCTCAGCATAGCGGGAAAGCTTGCTTACTGTATCCATGGAATCATTTCCACCGATGTAGAAGAAGTAACCGATATTGTACTTCTCAAATTTTTCAAAGAGCTGCGGATAGACAGCGTCTGTCAGGTCTTCCGGAAGTTTGTAACGGCAGGAACCAAGATAAGATCCCGGTGTTGTCTTGATCAGTTCAAGCTCACCGTTCGCTTCTAAAGGTTTCATATCCATCATATTCTCGTTCAGGAAACCTTCGATTCCGTTGATCATTCCATAAATTGTTCCAATGACATCCTCACGGTTCAGTGCTTCGTAAACAACCCCATAAAGGCTGGCATTAATAACTGCGGTTGGTCCGCCGGACTGTCCGACGATTGCATTCTTCTTCATAAAGTTTCTCCTTTGGTTTAAGTTGAGATAGTCGATTTTTGTTGTCAATATATTCTAAGAACTCAATAATATATTAATGATTCGTTATTACTATAGCTGAAAAAAAGAAAATTTACAACAATAAGTCGAAAAGATGATATAATGAGCGTAAAAGAAAAGGAAGCGACGCCAAAGGCGGCATTTACTTTTCTTACGCCATTATCGAATGAACAGCCTGTGTAACAGGCGGTAGAGCGCGGGTTCATGAGATAGTCAAACGTAAAAGAAAAGGAAGCGACGCTGTAGGCGGCATTTTAAAATGGAGGTTAAACAATGAAATATATTTCATTTGCAATTCCATGTTATAATTCAGAAGCATATATGGAAAAGGCAATCAATTCCATTCTTGTTGGGGGCGAGGATGTTGAGATCATTGTAGTGAATGACGGTTCAAAAGACGGAACTCAGGAAATCGCAGAGCGATATCAGGAAAAATATCCGACGATCGTAAAAGCAGTTGCGAAACCGAACGGCGGACACGGAGATGCAGTGAACTGTGGACTGGAGCATGCGACAGGAAAGTATTTTAAGGTTGTAGACAGTGATGACTGGGTAGACGAGGAAGCATTGCTGAAGGTCCTTGATACGATCAAAGGATTTGTAAAAGATGAGTCTGAAGTAGATATGGTCATTGCGAACTATGTATATGAGAAGGTTGGCATGACGCATAAGAAAGTCATTCGTTACGATAACGTTCTTCCGGAGAATCAGATTTTTAAATGGGAGGACATCGGACATTTCCGTCTCGATCAGTATATCTTGATGCATTCTGTAATTTACCGTACAGAGATGCTTAAGCTTTGTCAGTTAGAGCTGCCGAAGCACACATTTTATGTAGACAATATTTATGTATATTATCCGTTGCCACATGTACGTACACTTTATTACATGAATGTAGATCTTTACAGATATTTCATCGGACGTGAGGATCAGTCAGTCAATGAGAAGGTGATGATCAGCAGAATCGACCAGCAGCTTTTCGTAACGAAGAAAATGATTTCTATGTATGAGCTGCGTCTGATCGGAAGTAAGAAACTGAGAAAATATATGGTGAATTATCTGGCGATTATGATGACAGTTTCTTCTATTTTATGCATTCGCTCTAAGAAGAAAGAGAATTTCGAGAAGAAGAAAGAACTGTGGGCTTATCTGAAGAAAAAAGACTATAGGACTTATATGAAGATCCGTTATGGAATTCTTGGACAGACGATGAATCTTCCGGGAAGATCAGGAAGAAGAGTGTCTTCACTTGCGTATACGGTTGCGAGAAGACTTATCGGATTTAACTAAATAAGAACAGTTACAAAAATTCTATGAATATTTGGGACAGGTGAATTAATAAACCAGTCATGGCATATACTGATTTGGATGAATTTAGCTTTTAGAAAAGAGTAGAAGATTTGAAGAAAGGAAGTATATGACATGGCTGTTTTATTTTCAGAAAGCAAGACAAAACAAAATCTGATGCGTGCGTTCGCAGGAGAGGGACAGGCGCGAAACCGTTATACATTTGCGGCGGAGCAGGCACGGAAAGAAGGAAAACCTGCAATTGCAGACATTTTCCTATACACAGCAGACCAGGAGCGGGCACATGCGGGAAGTTACTATGAATTGTTAAAAGAAGCATCAGGAACGAATATCTTTATTGATGGAAGTTATCCGGTAGATGAGACGAAGACTCTGGTTCAGCTGTTGCGTGCGTCAGAACATAATGAGCAGGAAGAGGCGGAGGATGTGTATCCGGCATTTGCAGATGTAGCGAAACAGGAAGGATTCTTTGAGGTAGCAGCAACATTTCAGCAGATTGCAGAGATAGAAGCAGCACATAGCCAAAGATTCCGTAAGATTGCAGACAGCCTGGAGAATAACACGTTTTATATGTGCGAAAATACGGATGGAACCAAAAAATGGATCTGTACAAATTGCGGTCACATCCACGAAGGAAAAGAAGCACCTGCATTGTGTCCGGTATGCAAGCACCCACAGGGATATTTTCTTCCTGTTTTTCTTGATTTGCACATTGGATTTTAGGCAATGAGGCATTTCAGAAGTTTTTGAAAAAACGGGCAGATTTATAAATGAAGAGGAACAGCAGGTGGCATGTGTATTGCCAATGGGCTTGTTCCTCTTTTATTATCTATATATTATGAAAGTTCCCTGTCCTTCCCAATAAAGAAAAGTGCAATCGTATCCGGTCCGACATGGCTTCCGGTACAGAAATCATAAGAAGTATTTATAAAATCACGCACTTTGATTTTCTGTTGGATCTTGTCCATGATGTAAAGCGAATCTTCATATGCATCTGCATGTGCGATCCCGAGAATCTGCTTTTCTGGCTCTACAATGTTGTCACAGACCAGATTGACCAGTTCGTTCAGTGCGGATTTACGTCCGCGACAGTTCTTGTAAAAAACGATATAGCCATCTTTGTTTCCACGTAAGATTGGTTTGATCTTAAGAACATTTCCGATGGTGGCAACGCTTCCTTTGATTCTTCCGGTGCGAGAAAGATATTTTAAATCCCCGACAGTGAAGACTCCGTTCATTTTTTCAACATAACATTCCAGAGTATCAGCGACCTCATCCACAGACATTCCTTTGGTACGCATCTCGCTTGCATAGACGGCAAGGATTCCCTGGGCAAGTGAGGCATTGAGAGAGTCGACCAGACGAATCTTGTGCTTATCTCCGAATTCATCTAACAGCTCTTCCGAAGCTAATCTTGCGGAATTGTAAGTACCACTGATATTTTTACTCAGTGAGAAATATAATACATCCTGGTCTGCTTCGAGTGCGCTTCGAAATGCTTCCTCAAAGGCAGCAGTGCTGATCAGTCCGGTTTTGATTTCGCAGCCCCTGCTCATGGCCTGATAGTATTCGGTTCCTTTCTGACGTTCTTCCTCTGGTGAAAGATTCGGGTCAAAACAGGTAATCTCTTTACCGTCAACAAGATTGACGAAAGAAATCACGTGAATATCGTATTGTTTTGCAGTTACAGCCGGCAGATTGGCTGCCGAGTCAACAAAAATCTGAAACATAGTATCTTTATCCTTTTATCCCTGTTTATTTTTGCTGTAAAAATTTTAGAGCAATAATATAAATTCTAACACTGAATGGAAAGGAATGCAATTAAGAGAAAATAAAATCGATTTGCCTTAGTCTAGTAATAAAATTATAAAATCTTAGAAATAATAATAGAATCTATAAAAGTTAATAGAATGCAAAAAACAATAAAATTTATATAGTTTTTACATTGCGATGCAAAAACTATTGAATATTATTGCTTTTTACATTATCATAGGTGAGACGATGTGGAAAATCAATACTATTGGAGATTTATCAGGATTATCTAAAACAGCATGGCGTGGACGAAGAGCAGATTATTGCAATTAATTTTGAAGATCTTGATTATGAGGAACTGACAGAATATAAGTAACTACAGCGACTATATGTAGTCGCTGAAATAAATACCGTAGTTTCGGGGCTTTCAGCCCAGTGACCACGAGTTTTGAGAGGAGAAAAGAACTTATGAAAAGAGGAAAAAAGATTCTGGCATTCTTGCTGATCATTACAATGCTTCTTCCATTTGTAATGAATATTCCGGCAGAAGCGGCAGAAAAAAGCAAACAGTTAGATGTTTTGTTTACGCATGACACACACTCTCATTTAAACAGCTTTTCAACAATTGTAGATGGAGAACAGAAAGAAGTCGGCGGATTTGCGAAGCTAAAGACTCTGATTGACGAGAAGAAGAAAGAGAATCCGGATACACTGATACTGGACGGCGGCGATTTTTCAATGGGGACGCTGATCCAGACAGTTTATGACACGGAGGCAGCGGAACTTCGAATGCTGGGATATCTCGGATGCGATGTGTCAACCTTTGGAAATCATGAATTTGATTATCGTTCCAAGGGACTGGCAGACATGCTGACAGCGGCGAAGAATTCCGGCGAGACGGTACCGAGTCTTGTCGTGTGTAATGTTGATTGGGACAGCATGGAAATGAACGGATTGAGTGAAGGTCAGAAACAGATTCAGTCAGCATTTGAAAACTATGGCGTAAAGGATTATGTGGTTGTTCAGAAAGGTGATGTAAAAATCGCCGTAGTGGGCGTGTTTGGAGTAGATGCCCTGAAATGTGCACCAACCTGTGAATTATTATTTAAAGATCCGGTTGAGTCAGTTAAGAAAACGGTAGAAGAGATTAAGAAGAATGAAACGGTAGATATGATTGCCTGTGTGTCTCACAGCGGAACCTGGGAGGACGAGAAAAAATCAGAAGATGAGATCCTTGCAAAGGAAGTACCGGATCTTGATCTGATCATCAGCGGACATACACATACCGAGTTAAAAGAGCCTATTCAGCACGGAAATACCTACATTGTATCCTGCGGAGAATACGCAAGAAATCTTGGATCACTTTCCATGACACAGAAACAGGATGGTCGTTGGGAGATGACTTCCTACGAGTTGATTCCGGTATCTGAAGATATTGAGCCGGATCAGGCGACACAAGAGCGGATCGATGCGCTGATGGATACAGTAGATACTAATTACCTGACGAATTTCGGATATACAAGAGATGAAGTTCTTGCCGAGAATGATGTCGAATTCAACAGTCTCGGAGAAATGGAGACGAAGCATGAAGAACTGAATCTTGGAGATATTATGTCTGATTCGTATATCTATTCTGTAGAGCATTCAGAAGACTATAATGGAACGCCGGTGGATGTAGCTGTTGTTCCAAGCGGCTGTGTGCGCGACACATATACGAAAGGAAATATCACTGTAGAAGATGTATATAATTCATTTTCACTTGGAATAGGAAAAGACGGACTGGCAGGATATCCGCTGATTGATGTTTATCTGACTGGTAAAGAATTGAAACTGGCAGCAGAAGTAGACGCTTCGGTTTCCGATTTTATGACAACTGCAAGATTATATTGCAGCGGGCTGAATTTCACATTCAATCCGCATCGAATGATTTTGAATAAAGTAACAGACTGTTATCTGACAAGAGAAGATGGAGAGCGAATCGAGATCCAGGATGACCAGTTATACCGAGTTGTGACAGATCTTTATACCGGACAGATGCTTGGCTCTGTAATGGAAATGTCTTATGGTCTGTTGAAGATCGAGCCGAAGGATAAGGATGGTAATCCGATCGAGAATCTGGAAGATCAGGCAATCATGGAAGGCGATAAGGAGCTGAAAGCATGGGATGCGATTGCAAGATATATGAAGTCTTTTGATGATACAGATGGCAACGGCATTTCAAATGTGCCGGAATATTATGAGACGACACATGGACGTAAAGTTGTAGATGAAAGCAGAAATGTGATCGATCTCGTGAAGAATCCGAATAAGTTTTCAGTGATGATCGTTGGTATCGTTCTGGTTCTTATTCTGATCATTATTCTGTTGGTAGTATTGATTCGAAAGTTAATCAAGAAGAGACGAAGAAAGAAAAAATAGAAGATTGAATTTATAGGAGCAGTGGCTGAAAATGGAAGTTTCAGCCGCTGCTTTTCTTAAAACAAAACATTAATTCAGTCTTTTGATAAAAGATAATGGTGTCATGTGATATTTGGATTTAAAGGCTCTGTGAAAATAAGAAAGATTATGAAAGCCAACGGAGAGTGAGACTTCCAGGATGGATGTTTCTCCATGTTCAAATAATTCTACTGCTTTTTCGAGCCGGACATTATTAATATATTGGATGCAGGTCATGTTCATATGCTTTTTGAAAAAACGCATAAAATGATATTCACTGAAATAGCAAAGCTCTGCGAGTTCGGAAATTGTGAGAGGCTCATCATAGTGGAGATCGATATAATCGAGTACATTTTTCAGCTTATCTGAAGAAGCAGAAATAGTTGCAGACTCCGTGGTGCTATATTGAAGTAGGAGAAACAGTGCCTGCAATAGGACTGATTTCAGGGCAATTTCATATCCAAATGTTTGTTCCGTATAGAGTGAAGCCATTTTTATAAAGCATTCATGAAGAGAATGATGTGCAGGGTGTGTGGATGAAATATGATAAGGCAAGGTCAATTCATGATTTATCATAGGTGTAAGATAACGGGTGGAGCATATATCTGTTGCATTTCCCCCTAAAAAGTTAACATGAAACACATAGGTTTCTGAGCAGAAATCGTCAGTTCCATTCAGGCGGATTGAATGTAAAAGCAGTGGTGGAATGAATAACAGATCACCTTCATTTACTTCATAGTCAACTAAATCAATTTGATAAATACAGGAACCTTTTGTTATCAAAGTGAGTTCCGCTTCTTCGTGCCAGTGAGTCATAATGACCGGGGAGTTTAAGTTAAGTTTTGTAATATATTTTTGGATCGGAAAGAATACTTCTCCATGTTTTGTATTTTCTTTTTGCTCTAATATGAGTGAATGTGGAACGTTCATATGAGTCCCCTCCTAAAATAGCAGTATTGTGTTATACAATGAAAAAATAATGCAAGAATTCATGCAAATATAATCATATAATAGCAGTATAATACAGGCGATGGGATCTGGCAATACGAAAGCTTATGGGATCGTGACGCAATATTATGTGGAAGATAAAATGATGTGAAAGAGGTTGATAATATGGAAAAAAAGTGGTGGCATGACAAGGTAGCATATCAGATATATCCGAAGAGTTTTCTTGATACAAATGGAGATGGAATCGGAGATTTGAGAGGTATCATATCGAAACTGGATTATTTAAAAAAGCTTGGAATTGATATTATATGGTTATCACCAATCTATAAATCACCATTTGTAGATCAGGGCTATGACATTGCAGATTATTATGCAATCGCAGAAGAATTTGGAACGATGGAAGAATTTGATGAATTGCTGGCGGAAGCGAAAAAGCGAGATATGCATATTATCATGGATCTGGTAATTAATCATTGTTCTGACAAACATGAATGGTTTCAGAAAGCATTAGCGGATCCGGAAGGAGAATATGCAGATTACTTCTATTTCCGAGAAGGAAAGAATGGAAATCCACCGAGTAATTATCGTTCTTATTTTGGCGGAAGCTGCTGGGAACCGGTGCCGGGAACTGATAAATATTATTTTCATATGTTCGCAAAGGAACAGCCGGATCTGAACTGGGAGAATCCGAAATTAAGACAGAAACTCTATGATATGATCAACTGGTGGCTGGAAAAGGGACTTTCCGGTTTTCGAATCGATGCGATCATTAATATCAAGAAAGATCTGAAATTTCCTGATTTTGAACCGGATGGGGCAGATGGCATGGCCGGTTGCTGGAAAATGGTTGAAAGTGTAGATGGTGTTGGAGAACTTCTGGAAGACTTAAAGAAAAATACATTCCAAAAATACGATGCATTTACAGTGGGAGAGGTCTTCAATATGAAAGCGGATGAATTACCGGAATTTATTGGAGAAAACGGACATTTCTCAACAATATTTGACTTTAGTGCACATTGTCTCAGTGATGGAGAACATGGATGGTATGATGCTCCGAAGATGGAATTTTCTAAATGGAGAAAAGCAATCTTCCAGTCTCAGATGGAAACACAGAAGTATGGATTTAAAGCAAATATTATAGAGAATCATGACGAACCGAGAGGTGTGTCAAGATTTCTTCCGGCTTATGCCCAGACACCGGCGGGAACGAAGATGCTTGGTACGGTTAATCTTCTTCTCAGAGGAATTCCTTTCATTTATCAGGGACAGGAAATAGGCATGAAAAATGCGAAGTGGAACAGCATTGACGAATTCGATGATATCAGTACAAAAGACCAGTATCAGATTGCCCGTGAAGCTGGATTATCTGACCGGGAAGCAATGGAAGCTTGTAATCGGATGAGCCGTGACAATGCGAGAACACCAATGCAATGGACAAGCGGGGAGAATGCCGGGTTTACAAAAGGAACGGCATGGTTAAAGATAAATCCTGATTACAAAGAGATCAATGTCGAAGATCAGGAAAACAATCCGGATTCTGTTCTGAATTATTATCGAAAGTTAGTAGCACTGCGCAAATCAGATGAATTTAAAAATGTATTTACTTATGGAGAATTCATTCCGGAATATGAAGAAATGGATGATATCCTGGCATTTTATAGAACAGACGCAGCAACAAGTATTCTTGTCGTGGCTAATTTCGGAACAGACGCAGCAAGCATTGAATTGAAGGGGAATGTGAAAAGAGTATTAATGTCGAACCAGAAGAACGAGACAGTAGATTATACAAAGAACAGGCTGAATCTGAAAAGCTGTGAGGCGGTTGTCTTAGATATGGAAATGGAATAATCTGCTAAATTACTTCATAAAACATAGAAATAAGAGATGAAGTAAGGTTGCAGCCTTCATGAGCCAGAAAATAGAAAATCAATTGAATCTTGCATTAGATATCACAGAAGAAGAACGTCAGAAAAGCGAGAGTCTGGATATCGGGTATGATCTGGAAGAAAAAGAATGGGAACTGATCGTGAAGTATTCCGGGACGTTAGAGCGAGTAAGAACACGAGCTGTTTATGTGACGGAACTGACAGGTGGATATGCCATTATCCAAATAAAAGAAAGTCAGATAAAAGAACTGGCAGCATTTCCAGAAGTAGAATTTATAGAAAAACCGAAAAGTTTATATTTTCAAATAGAGAATGGAAGGCGTGTGTCCTGTATTGATGAAGTACAGGCTGCGCCTTTTTTTTCTTCGATTGGGCAAGAGGGTTTAGAGGATAATCAGCAGAAAAAACAGTCATTTCCACTGCTGGGAAAGGACGTATTGATCGGAATTGTAGACAGTGGGATTGATTATGAAAATCCCGATTTTAGAAATGCAGATGGAACGACAAGAATTCTTGCTTTATGGGATCAGACGTTACAAAACGGTAAACCGCCGCAAGGATATCATATCGGAACAGAGTTCACTTCAGAACAGATAAATGAAGCACTACGCATGGAAGTCAGGGAAGAAAGGTATCGCATAGTACCAAGTCGTGATACCAGTGGACATGGAACAGCAGTAGCCGGGATTGCGGCTGGAAATGGAAGGGGTAGTAAGAATGGAAAATATCGGGGAGCTGCACCCGAAGCAGGGCTGCTGATTGTAAAGATGGGGGGAGCAGGGGAAACAGGATTCCCAAGAACTACCCAGCTGATGCGAGGTGTGGATTATATCGTACGAAAAGCGGAAGAGTTAAAAAAGCCGGTGGTGATCAATATCAGTTTTGGGAATACATATGGTTCCCATGATGGAACAAGTCTTTTGGAAAGATATTTGAATACAGTATCTGAACGTTGGAAGAATGTAATTTGTGTAGGAAGTGGAAATGAAGGAACGACTGCGGGACATGCGGCAGGTGAATATAGAAAAGGAATGATGACAGAAGTTCAACTTGCAGTACAGCAGAGGGAGAAGTCATTCAGTCTGCAAATTTGGAAATCCTATGTCGATGAAGTCACAATTACAATTGTCGATCCATCCGGAAATCATTCCGGCAGACTGGAAGAAAAAGAAGGAACACAAAGAATACAGATTGGTGAAACAGAACTCCTGGTTTACTATGGAGAGCCAAAACCATATAGTATTCGTCAGGAAATTTATATTAGTTTTCTACCACGAAATGAATTTGTCACAGCCGGAGTGTGGAAAATACAGATGATGCCAGGACAGGTTGTGGATAAGTTGTGGCAAATGTGGCTTCCGGTACAGAATGCACTTAATATCGGTACTGCATTTTTAAAGCCAGACAGTTCCACAACACTTACGATACCTTCTACTGCATCTCTTGTTATTACTGTGGCAGCGTATAATGCATTGACCTTTTCTTATGCAGACTTCTCCGGACGAGGACCGACACAGATATATGAGGGGGAAAATGCGAACAAACCTGATCTGGCCGCTCCGGGTGTGAGGGTAATGGCTCCGGTAGCAGGTGGAGGATATGCAGAGTTCACAGGAACTTCATTTGCAACGCCATTCGTTACAGGAAGCGCGGCACTTTTGATGGAGTGGGGGATTGTGAAAGGAAATGATCCGTATCTGTATGGAGAGAAAGTGAAAGCATATTTGCGGAGAGGGGCGAGACAGATTCCCGGGTATGAGAGGTGGCCGAATGGGGAGTTGGGGTATGGGAGGTTGTGTATTGTTCAAAGCATCCCTGGTATGTGAAAGTTAAATGTATTCATCTGAAATATTTACAATCTGTGATTTTCGAAGAAGAATACCTTTTGTAATATTCACAAATTTCTTCAAAATACAATAAAACTTTTCAAAATTAACTTTAAGCTCTTGATAATAGACGATTATTTTGAACTTAAATTAATATATTGAAAAATATCTAAAATTTGCGCGTATTTACTCATTTTAAATTCATAAAGATATTGTTGCTTAAGTGTGCTTGTGTTAAAATAAAAACAAAAGCTAATTCAGGTTTGAAAAAGAACAGAACAAAGGGGGCATGACATCATGAAAAGAAAAAAGTAATTACTTTGATTGTCGCTGCATTGGCATTTACCATGACTGGCTGTGGCAGTTCAACCGCAATTTCAGTATCGGAATTAACAGCGGAAAGCAAACCGGCTACCCAGTATACGATTGATGCAAATCAGGAAGTTTATGCATTGCTGGATTTTGAAGATACTGCGGAGTTTGAGAATGCGATCAAAGGTCTGCTTGCTTCTCCGGATACTCTGGATATTTGTGATGAAAACGGGAAGGTTGTATGGAGTCAGTAAAATATGCTTTTCTGGATCAGGACGCTCCGGATACAGCAAATATTATATTGCCGGAAGGCAATTATGTACTCCGCGTAAAAAATGGCGTACTTCTTTATCAGAAGGATGCGCAGGATGCGGATGCAGATGTAACATGGACTACAAAACGTGCCGGACTGTTGTCTATTGTTCAGAAAAACGCAGAGAATGTTGCTGCTTTGATCGAACAGGAGGGTGATGAGACCTGCCTGACACGATTGATGGATGCGGTTACTGTTACGTCAGAGTATAAATATTTTAATATTATTGAACCATAAAGTTTTGGGGCGAAAGCAGGAGGATATGAATATGAAAAGATTTGCAGCATTTGTTGACAGTGAGACAGATGAAAATATATGGGAGACAGTGGAAGATGCTTATGTTTATGCATTTCCGCTGGTGCTCATGGATGTAACTGAGACCTCGGCAACGAACACAGAGGAAGTTGTTACCAAAAAAGCACCTGTAAATCAGTTTATGCACAGTGTTGCACTGGCAGATGCACAATTCAGGACTGTGGTGACTCCTAATGTGGATACGATCTATTCACAGGTCTGGTATGATCTGAGCGAGGAGCCGATGGTCTATGAACTTCCAAAAACAGATCGTTTTTGTAAGGTTCAGGTACTGGATGGATGGACAAATACTGCTGCGGTTCTTGATAAGGCTGGTGCATATGCAATTACTCTTTCTACGTGGGAAGGGAAACTGCCTGAGGGAGTTACCCGTATAGATGTTCCTACATCTATGGCATGGTCCATTACCAGAATTGTTTTATCAGGAGAAGAGGATCTTCCAAATGTGTATGCCATCCAGGAAAAAATGAAACTTATGCCGCTTTCCGATTATATATCCGGAGACTCTTATGAACCTCCGAGGGGAAGTTACAGCGAAGAGAATGATTATATTCCTGTTGATAAGGTTCTTTCCATGGATCCGATCACATTTTTTAATAAGGCCAATGAGTTGATGGTAAAGAATTCTCCGACAGCTGCAGATAAGGAAATGCTTGAAAAAATAGCAGCTGTGAATATAGGTCCTGGTATGGAATTTGACACTTCTGTTCTTACCGGTGATGTTGCAGAAAACTGGAAGACAATGCTGACAGAAATTCGGCTAAAGCTTATCAAAGAGGGCCAGAAATTCTCAAAAAAGCTTGGTCAGTGGGACTATTTTGGTGAACCGATCGGAGATTTCAATACAGAATATGCTTATCGTGTACTGGTAGCTCTTGCAGGGCTTGGTGCCAATACAGTTGAAGTTGCGCTGTATCCAAAGATAGAGCAGGATGCGGATGGAAATACTCTTCTTAACTTTCTGTAAAATTAACTCTCGATTCAAAAGAATGGCTTATTTATGCGGTTTATTCAAGATATGTAGTTAATAATATGAGAATTAATTACCTCTCGAGAGTTAACTTATAAAACAGCCACAAATCCATTGAGGTCAGAGTTCCTTATCGTGGAGCGACGACCTCAGTTTTTTATAACCGTAAATTAACAAGGAAGATATTTGCAGATGGACGGATATTGGATTCAGGTCTAAAAAAGAACTTTTCTCATACAGGTATATGATTTATAATCATAATAAAAGGAAGATACTATAGTAATTCTTGTAAATAATGTATATTGATTCAGCTCATCAGAACATGAAATCCTGTTGAACTGTCTTAAATGCATTAATTAAGAGGATTGTTAAGCAGTGGCAACCGATGTTTCACGTGAAAACGAAAAGGATGGGATGATTATGAAAAATTACTCAGAAGATGTAAACAGACAGTATCATATTCAAGTGGCAAAAGGTGAAGTGGGCCGTTATGTGATCCTTCCGGGAGATCCGAAAAGATGTGTAAAGATTGCACAGTATTTTGATAATCCTGTGCTGATCGCAGACAACAGGGAATATATCACTTATACAGGAACACTGGATGGAGTGAAGGTCAGTGTAACGTCAACCGGTATTGGTGGCCCATCAGCGTCCATTGCAATGGAAGAGCTGTATCGCTGCGGAGCGGATACTTTTGTCAGAATCGGAACCTGTGGTGGAATGCAGACGGAAATAAAAAGTGGAGACATTGTAATTGCGACAGCAGCAGTACGTATGGAAGGAACAAGCAGAGAATATGCGCCAATTGAATATCCGGCAGTGGCAAATCTGGATGTGACCAATGCTCTTGTTGAAGCTGCGAAGGAGAAAGGATTTATATATCATACAGGTGTGGTACAGTCTAAAGATTCTTTCTATGGACAGCATGAGCCGGAAGCAATGCCGGCAGGTTATGAGTTGATCAATAAATGGGAAGCCTGGAAACGAATGGGATGTCTTGCTTCTGAAATGGAATCCGCGGCACTTTTCATCGTAGCCGGTAAACTCAGGGCGAGGATGGGTTCCTGTTTGTTGGTATTGGCAAATCAGGAGAGAGAGAAGCTGGGTCTTGAGAATCCGGTTGTACATGACACAGACATGGCAATCCGGGTAGCTGTAGAGGCAATCCGCAGAATGATTAAAGAAGATCAGGGACAAGTTCTGTAAGGACGGAGGTGACAGAGAATGCAGAATCTGGAAAAATCAATGATCAGCAAACTGATTGAGACTGCAATGGAACAGCTCAAATTTTCTTATACACCCTATTCAAATTTTAAGGTTGGTGCATCATTACTTACAAAAAACGGACAGATTTATACAGGGTGTAACATTGAAAATGCAGCATATACACCTACGAACTGTGCAGAACGAACCGCAATTTTTAAAGCAGTGAGCGAAGGCGTCAGGGAGTTTGACGCAATTTGTATTGTGGGTGGAAAAGCTGGGATTTTGACAGAGTATACAGCTCCCTGTGGTGTCTGCCGTCAGGTAATGATGGAGTTCTGTGATCCGGAGACATTTCGGATTATTCTGGCAATAGATAAAGAACATTATGATATCTACACACTGAAGGATTTGCTACCGCTGGGATTTGGACCACGGAATCTGATAAATTCCCGAGAAATATAAGGTAAACGCCCATCATTGCAAGTGATTTTTAATTGCGAAAAGTAAAAAAAGTGAATGACGAATAAAAGGGAACAGGAAAAGGTCAGCGATTAATAAAATGTAAGAGAAGGAGTAAACATAAATGAAAAATTACGACAGAATTTTTGTAATTGTACTTGATTCTCTGGGGATCGGGGCAATGCCGGATTCAGCAAAATTTGGTGACATCGGGGTGGATACTTTTGGACATATTCTTGAGAAAATGGGTTCTCTGGAGATTCCAAATCTTAGAAAACTGGGAATGCTGAATCTTCATCCGGCAGGAAAAATGGCGGGTGTTGAGAATCCCAAGGGGCGATATACGCATCTGGGTGAAGCTAGCAATGGAAAAGATACCATGACCGGACACTGGGAGATGATGGGAATCAAAACAGAAAAACCATTTAAAACCTTTACAGAAACAGGATTCCCGCCGGAATTGATCGCAGAACTGGAGAAAAGATGCGGAAAAAGAGTGATAGGAAACAAGAGCGCAAGCGGAACGGAGATTATTGAGGAACTGGGCGAAGAGGAGATTCAGACGGGTGCAATGATTGTTTATACTTCAGCAGATTCTGTTCTTCAGATCTGCGGAAATGAAGAAACTTTTGATCTTCAGAATCTGTACCGCTGCTGTGAAATTGCAAGAGAAATTACCATGAAGGATGAATGGAGAGTTGGCAGAGTTATTGCAAGACCGTACATTGGTAAGAAAAAAGGTGAATTTAAACGTACCAGTAACCGTCATGATTATGCATTGAAACCCACCGGACTTACCACGTTAAATGTGTTGAAAGATCATGGATTTGATGTGATCGGTGTTGGAAAGATTCATGATATTTTTTGCGGAGAAGGCATTACAGAAACTCATCATTCAGACAGCTCCGTACATGGAATGGAGCAGACAATTGAAATCTGCAAGAGAGATTTCAGAGGGTTATGTTTTGTTAATCTTGTAGATTTTGATGCATTATGGGGACACAGAAGAAATGTGGAAGGTTACGGAAAAGAGATTGAGAAATTTGACAAAAATCTGGGTGTGTTGTTAGAAGAAATGAGAGAGAATGATCTGCTTATTCTCACTGCAGATCATGGAAATGATCCGACTTATACAGGAACTGACCATACAAGAGAATATGTACCATTCATTGCTTACTCAAAGAGAATGAAAAATGGCGGTGCGATAAAAGACGAAGATACTTTTGCTGTGATCGGTGCTTCTGTGGCGGAGAATTTTGGAGTGCCAATGCCTGAGGGAACAATTGGACATTCTGTTTTAAAAGAGTTAATGTAATAACGATTGTAAAAAAAGACAGGAATATTGAAAACAGGCGTTTTCAATCTCCTGTCTTTTGTGCTAAAATAGGAAAAGAATTTATCTGACTAAATCGTTAAAGAGAGACAAGTGATAAATTGTAAAAAGATAAAATGATACAGAAAGGAAACCGTTTTTATGGAAACAGGAACAATTTTTAAATTTCATAATGACCTGGATACAGACCAGATCATAGCATCACAGTATCTGTTACTTCCTAATTTGGATGAGATGAAAGGTCATGCATTTGAATCTCTGGATCCGGATTTTTCAAAGAAAGTAAAACCGGGAGATTTCGTGGTAGGTGGAGAAAACTTTGGATGTGGTTCTTCCAGAGAGCAGGCGCCTGGTGTTCTGAAAGCGTTGGGAGTACAGGCAGTTGTAGCAAAATCTTTTGCACGAATCTTTTACAGAAACTCTATTAATATTGGTTTGCCGGTAATTGTCTGCAAAGATCTTCCGGACGAAGTAAATACCGGAGATAAGATGGTTCTTCATATGTCAGAGGGAACAGTTGAAGCTAACGGAAAAACATATCCCTGTACAAAGCTTCCGGAATATATGCAGAATATTTTGAATCAGGGTGGTCTGATCGCATCTCTGAACAAGGAGGAGAAGTAAAATGGGAATGACAATTGCAGAAAAGATTATTGCTGCGGCAGCAGGTGTTGACAGCGTAAAACCGGGAGATATCCATACAGTTAAACTCGATCGTCTCATGAGTAATGATGGAACCACACATCTTACGGTTGATATGTATAACAATAAATTGAAAAATCCGCACATTGCAGATACAAGCAAGCTGGTGTTTATCGTGGATCATAATGTACCATCTGACAGCCCGAAAACAGCAGCATCTCAGAAGAAGATGCGAGATTTTGCAAAAGAACATAACATTGATTTCTGGGAAGGAAAAGGTGTCTGCCATCAGGTTATGATCGAGAATTATGTCCGTCCGGGTGAACTGATCTTTGGTGCAGATAGCCATACTTGTTCATACGGTGCATTAGGTGCATTTGGAACAGGCGTAGGATGTACAGATTTCCTTTATGGTATGGTAACAGGTACTTCATGGGTACTGGTTCCTGAGAGCGTAAAATTTAATCTGACAGGTAAACTTCCGGAAGGAGTTTACGCAAGAGATCTGATTCTTACAATCATTGGGGAAATCGGAGCAAATGGATGTAACTATCAGGCAATGGAATTTACAGGCGAGGGTGCGAAAACACTCAGTATCAGTGATCGTATGGCGCTTTGCAACATGGCAGTAGAAGCCGGTGCAAAGACAGGTATCTTTGAAGCAGATGAGAAAGCTATTGAATATCTGAAAGAACATGGACGTGAGCCAAAGGCTGTATATCACAGTGATCCGGATGCAGTTTATGCGAGAGAATATACATTTGATTTATCAAAAGTCCGTCCTGTAGTTGCGAAACCTGATTTTGTAGACAATGTTGTGCCTGCAGAAGAAGCCTGCGGAATTGAAATCAATGAAGCATTTCTGGGATCCTGTAACAACGGACGTATTGAAGATCTGCGTGTCGGTGCAGAAATCATCAAGGGCAAGAAGGTTGCTGAGGGCGTCAGATTTCTCGTTGTGCCTGCAAGCCAGACTATTTACCGCCAGGCATTAAAAGAGGGGCTTATTGACACGTTTATGGAGGCTGGAGCCATTGTTATGAATCCGAACTGCAGTGTATGCTGGGGAAGCTGTCAGGGTGTGATCGGTGAGAACGAAGTTCTGATCAGTACAGGAACACGTAATTTCAAAGGTCGTGCAGGACACCCAAGCTCCAAAGTATATCTGGGATCAGCAGCTACTGTTACAGCATCTGCCATTACAGGAAAGATTGCGCTGGCAAGTGAAGTGTGATGCTAATTATAAATGTTTCACGTGAAACATTTAACCGAATCAAGTAAATTTCCTGCGAAGGTTGCGAAAAGCAATAGACAGCAGATGGAGATTTGTTTGTATCAGGAGGAGAGCAAGCTCATCCTGATAAACTGCGGAGTAGTTATTCGGTATGGTATAGAGTCGCGTAGCAAAGCGGATATTCACAATTCGTTTGAATGAATTTTAACTTGTGACTGTGAAAGTACTGAACAGTTACAAGTGAAGATAGAAGATAAGAGGTAAGATTATGGAAAAATTCACAGGAAAAGTGTGGGTTCTGGATGATGACATTGATACAGATATTATTATTCCAACAGAATATCTCGCACTGAAAACAATCGACGATATGAAACAGTACGGATTCAGTCCTCTGCGTCCGGAACTGGCAGGACAGATTCAGAAAGGCGACATTATTGTTGCAGGAAAGAACTTTGGATGTGGTTCTTCCAGAGAACAGGCACCGGAAATTATCAAAGCACTGGGAATTCAGTGTGTAATTGCCAAATCTTTTGCGAGAATTTTCTTCAGAAATTCTATTAATAATGGTCTGTTACTGATCGAGCAGCCAGATCTTCATGATGATATCAAAGAAGGTGATGAAGTCACTGTGGTAATGAATGAACATGTAGATTACAATGGAAAACAGTACCCGATTGCTTCTCTTCCGGAAAATCTGATGAGCATTATTCAGGCTGGCGGACTTGTAAAAGCCATGCGCAAACTGAATGGGCTGGATTGATTTGGAAAGGAGAGGAAAATGGGCGAGACAGTTATTGAGAAAATTATAAGAAACAATGTTGGAAAAACAGTAAAGCCTGGAGACATTGTAACGGTCAATGTAGACAGGGTTATGATTCATGATATATTTATTCCATTTGTAGCAGAAAAGTTTGAAGAAATGGGCTTTACGAAGCTCTGGGATCCAGATAAAGCAGTACTCATATATGACCATCTGGTTCCTGCAAGTCAGTTAGATGATACCAGACATTTCCATGCTGGAGATGCTTTTGCCAGGAAATATGGCATGAAAAATGTTCACAGAAGTGATGGAATCTGCCACCAGTTAATGACAGAGGCAGGTTATGTAAAACCGGGAAATATTGTATTTGGTACAGACAGCCATACCACTACCTACGGATGTGTCGGCGCTTTCTCTTCCGGTATCGGATATACAGAGATGGCAAGTATTCTGGGAACAGGAACTATGTGGATCAAAGTTCCTGAGACAATTAAGGTTGTGATCGAGGGAGAACTTCCGGGAAATGTTATGTCCAAAGATATCATCCTGCGTCTGATCGGTGATCTGGGAGCTGATGGAGCAACATACAGAGCACTTGAATTTACCGGCAGTACAGTAAAGAATATGACAGTAGCAAGCCGTATGACTATGGCAAATATGGCGATTGAGGCAGGTGCAAAATGTGCGCTGTTTACACCGGATGAAAAAACTGCAGAATATTGTGACATAAAGTTGAATGAGTTTCAGAAGAGCCTTACAGGAGATGAAGATGCAACCTATATGAAAACAATCACTTATCGCGCAGAGGATTTTGTACCGGTTATGGCATGTCCGTCTCAGGTAGATAAGATTAAAAATGTAAGTGAACTTGAAGGAACAGAAATAGATCAGGTATTTATCGGTTCCTGCACAAATGGCCGTCTGGAGGATCTCAGAGCTGCAGCGGAGGTGTTAAAGGGCAAAAAGGTAGCAGATTACGTTAAATTGATTGTAACTCCTGCAAGCCGTAAAATATACCGTCAGGCAATTGCAGAGGGAATTATGGATACTCTGGCAGAGGCAGGTGCAATGATCACACATCCCGGATGTGGATTGTGCTGTGGACGTGCAGGAGGTATCCTTACCGACGGTGAACGTGTAGTAGCTACAAATAACAGAAATTTCCTTGGTCGAATGGGAACATCTAAGGTAGAGATTTACCTTGCATCACCAAAAACAGCAGCAGCGTGTGCAATTGCTGGTAAAATTGTAAATCCAGAGAAATAAAACGGACAATAAAACAAATGCGACATAAATTGTACAGATAAGCAACAAAGCTACAGAATAACAAAAGAATAAAATTAACGGATAAGTCCACTGCATTATTTATAAAAAGAATAAGCAGTGGACTTATTTTATGTTATAGGAGATTACTTTGTAATGTTCCTATAACATACATAAAGGTGCAGAGAAAGTAAAGCCTTTCAGGCAGGAGCGCACTGCGGTGTAGAGGAATTATATCGCTGAAGCTACCTGCCGCAGACGGAGAATCTTGCTTGCAGGATTTTTCTTGTGTCAGAGAATGACACTGTAATATGTTTCATATCACATAATAAATCATCTGACGGGATAATAAGGAAAGAAAAGGCGTGGAAAAGCCTGTAAATTTGATTGCATAGAAAAAGTTTCTCAGACAGAATTGTCCAGTGTGAGTCTGATCTCCGACAAAAACATGTGCTTTTTGAACTTAAAATTGAACAAATAGAATCTGAGAAATGACAAGAAAGCCGCATAAATAAAAGAAATTTCAAAAACATCAAAACTTAAATTGAACATATATTGAACTGAAATAAGAAAAGTTAAATTCTGGTTCAATGCATAGTTCAAAATATAAATTAAACTAATTGAACCAGCGTAATAAAAACAATTAACATGTTCAATATGGTTCAATTAATAATGAACTGCAAAATAAACTAAAAGTTGAACATTGCTGATGAAATTGAAAATAATAAAATTTACCGTTGAATTATTAGTTCAATTATAGTATAATAGCAAAGAAAAAAACTTGAAAAAGCTGATAAAATGCGGGATTTAAAAATGAACAGAACATATATTCGCGTATGATGCTGAAAGAAATACATTTGAACTTAATTAATGTTTGTATGTCTGAATGTATTTTGATTCCCGTATAAACAATATAATATATCTGTTCTTTCTATAACATATATGCGAAAGAATTAAGAAATATAACAATAACCATTGATTATAACAATGTAATTTGTTTTTTACAGAGAACGGAGATAGTATTTATGAATAATATATTTGCTGAACGATTAAAAAAAGCAATGGAACAGAAGAATATGAAGCAGATCGACCTTGTAAAAAAGGCGGCAGAGCAGGGCGTGAAACTTGGAAAGAGTCATGTGAGCCAGTATCTGAGTGGAAAAACAACTCCCAGATCAGAAATTCTTAATTTTCTGGCGACAACATTAGGAGTAGAAACTGAATGGCTGAAAGGAACCGATGTATCTGTAGATACTTTAAAGAAAGAGACAAATGAGGCAGGAATTCAAATGGAAAATATGAAATTTGATTACAATTATAATAATATGAAAGAAAATGACAGAGAGGCAGTTGAGGAAGCACAGGTTCGTGAATTTAAAAAATCGTCTAAGCTGAATAATGTGTTATATGATGTAAGAGGGCCGGTTGTAGAAGAAGCTGCACGTATGGAAAATGCAGGAACTCAGGTTTTGAAACTTAATATCGGAAATCCGGCACCGTTTGGATTCAGAACACCGGATGAAGTGATTTATGATATGAGACAGCAGCTGACAGAGTGTGAGGGATATTCCCCTGCAAAAGGTTTATTTTCTGCCAGAAAAGCAATTATGCAGTATGCACAATTGAAAAAGCTCCCTAATGTATCTATTGAAGATATTTATACGGGAAATGGCGTCAGTGAACTGATTAATCTCAGTATGTCAGCTCTGTTAGATAATGGAGATGAGATTTTGATTCCATCTCCGGATTATCCGTTGTGGACAGCATGTGCAACTTTAGCTGGTGGAAAAGCAGTACATTATATTTGTGATGAACAGGCAGAATGGTATCCGGATATGGATGATATCAGAAAGAAAATTACCAGCAGAACAAAAGCAATCGTTATTATAAATCCGAATAATCCGACTGGTGCGTTGTATCCGAGAGAGGTATTACAACAGATAGTGGATATTGCCAGAGAACATCATCTGATTATTTTCTCTGATGAAATCTATGACCGTCTTGTAATGGACGGAGCAGAACATATTTCCATTGCTTCAATGGCTCCGGATTTATTCTGTGTAACATTCAGCGGTTTATCCAAATCACATATGATCGCAGGCTTTAGAATCGGATGGATGATTCTCAGTGGCAATAAGGCAGTTGCAAAAGATTATATAGAAGGAATCAAGATGCTTTCAAATATGAGACTTTGTTCTAATGTACCGGCGCAGTCAATTGTTCAGACTGCATTGGGCGGACATCAGAGTGTGGAGAGTTATATTGTTCCTGGTGGACGTATTTATGAGCAGAGAGAATTTATTTATAATGCGCTGACAGATATTCCGGGAATTACTGCTGTGAAACCGAAAGCTGCATTTTATATGTTCCCTAAGATTGATACAAAGAAATTTAATATCGTAAATGATGAGAAATTTGCATTAGATTTATTAAAAGAGAAGAAGATTCTGCTTGTACATGGCGGTGGATTTAACTGGCATCAGCCGGATCACTTCAGAGTGGTTTATTTACCAAGAATAGAAGTATTAAAAGAAGCAGCCGGCAAAATCAGAGATTTTCTAGAATATTACCAGCAGGAAATATAATCTGTCAGTGAGAAATGGGTACTATGTTTCACGTGAAACATAGTACCCATTTCCTGATATTATAAAAACTTTTGGTCAAACGGATAAAATTATCCATTTTGCTACGCAGCTCTACATAGAATAATTGTGCTGCAGTAGATTTGTTTGACTCGGGTCAAGCTGATAAAATCATCCGCTTCGCTGCTTGTTCATAACCGAATAACTGTTTCGCAGTTTATCAGAAGGAGTTTACACTTCTCCTGATACAAGCAAGTCCTCACCCATTGCTTATTGCTTTTCGCAACCTCCGCAGGGGACTTACTTGATTCGGTTAAATTGTGGAATTACTACAGGAAGACAATATGTTTGTTTCACGTGAAACATAATGTGGCGACAAGATTATCCAAGAATCAAATAGTGACAAAATTTTATAAAAAATTAAGTGGTGAATAACTATCAGATGTGATAAACTATGTTTAATGCGTTATTTGCGAAATAGTTATTATTCTGATAACAGTAAATGAGGTTAGGTTTAAAAGTATTTTGCCCCTGATATCATCAAATGATGCTGTGATATAAATTTCTGGAGGTATGACGAAAAATGGAAAATGAGGAAAAAAACCAGACAGAACAGTCAGACAAAAGCAGGTCTGTGTGGAGGGAGTTGTGGGACTATGCAAAGATTATCATTGCAGTCTTTGTTATAGCGTTTCTGTTGGGACACTTTGTATATATTAATGCACGAGTGCCGTCAGGTTCTATGGAAGAAACAATTATGACAGGTGACAGAGTATTTGGAAATCGTCTGGCATATATAAAAGATGATCCGGAGAGATTTGATATTGTAATATTTAAATATCCGGATGATCCATCTCAGCTTTTTGTAAAACGAGTAATTGGTCTTCCGGGAGAAACAGTAAACATTGTAGATGGAAAAGTGTATATCAATGATTCCGAAGAACCGCTGGATGACAGCTTTTGTCCGGAAACACCGGAAGGAAGCTTTGGACCGTATACAGTTCCGGAGGGATGTTATTTCATGTTAGGAGATAACAGAAACCACAGTATGGATTCCAGATACTGGCAAAATCCGTTTGTAGAGGAAGATGCAATAGAGGCAGAAGTAGCAGTTCGTTACTGGCCGTTAAATAAGATAGGAACTGTAAAATAATCGTGACGGTTCCATATTTTCAAAAGTCAAGCGGATAAAATCATCCGCTTCGCTACGCAGCTCTACACCGAATAACTGCTTCGCAGTTTGGAAATTTTATAAAAGACTGTTAAAATCAGGAAAATCACATATTAGTGTCCTGATTTTGACAGTCTTTTGTTGTCTGTGGATTTTTCAAATGTTATACTGTAAGACAGGAGGAAAATGAAGAAAATGGAATACTGGATAGTTACAACAATTCCGTAAAATGTAAAAAGAGAAAGGAAGACGAATATGAAAAAATGGAAAAAGTTTATAGCAATGGGACTGGCGGTATCTATGATAGTTCCGTCTTGTATACCGCAGACATTGTGGGCTTCAGAGTTTTCGGCAGGAAGTGTTGAATCAGCAGCAGATGTTTTTGAAGATGGTGCCGGATATGAGACAGGAAGTGAGTCAGGAAATAAAATATCTGATGAGAATAACAGTGGAGATGAGTTTGGAACAGGAGAGTTAAAAGATCAGGAACCGGAACAGTCAGAGACAGAAGATTCAGTAAATGCCGGACAGAGTGCGGAAGGTTATAACATTCTGCTTTACAGTGATGGTAAACTGGAAAAAACATATGTGATACCCTATGCAGATGCGGATACTGCTAAAGTACCGGAAGCACTGAAGGGAAAGACAGGTTACATTTTTAAAGAGTGGAATACGAAAGAAGATGGAACCGGTGAAACTTATAAACCGGGAGATTCTATTAAGAAACTTCTTGAAACAGCAGATATGGCAAAGCAGGCTCAGGAAACCAGTGAGAGGACAGAAGTCGGAGAAGAAATAAAACCAGAAAAAGATGTGATGCAGGAAGAAAATGATGTGGCACAGACGGACAGCGCATCATGGGAAGAAAAAACTGATAAGGCAGAAATGCAGATATCAGACACAGAAAATGATGGAACAAGTCCGGATATATCTACAGATAAGGCTATTGCAGCAGGAGATACAACAGCAATAACCCTGTATGCAATCTGGGAGAAAGCATCCGAATATAAAATCACATATAAACTTAATAAAGGAAAAAATAATACTGCTAATCCCAAAACTTATACTTCAGAAGATGAGATTAAATTTAAAAAGCCGACGCGTTCCGGATATCATTTTGTGGGATGGTATACAGACAGTAAGTATAAAAATCAGATAAGTGTGATTGAAAAGGGTTCAGAAGGTTCCCTTACTTTATATGCAAAATGGACAAAGGAAATCAGTCCTTCGGCGAAAGCTGCATCACTGGATTATGTAAAAGGAACAAAGGCGAATACCATCACTGTATCCGCAACTGTTTCAAATTATGTGAAAAGTTCGGATGGTTATTACTATCTGGTGTATGTAGATTCTAATTCCGGTAAAGTGAAAAAAACGGTGGGTAAAGTAAAGAAGCCGGAGAAGGCAAAAGGGAAGATTACATTTAAGCTGAACATTTCCGGACATCCGGAATATGCACAGGGAAAATTTGCCATAGGGATAAAAAAATCTAAATCTGCGTATAGTGTGATCAGTCCGAAAAGCTATGTCAGCAATCCGGAGAAACTCAGTACAAATACAGCAGCATATTTTGTTCCGGGGACCAAAAAAGGAATTCAGGCTACAGATATCAACGAGCTGACAGATACAAAATCCAAAACAGTATTTTTTAACTTATATATTTCAGACCTGATGCGAAAAGACAGTGGTGTGGAAACATATAAATATAATGGGAAAACATATCATTTTAATGGTCTGTACGGATATGTATATCTTGTTCAGCAATGTAATGCAAAGGGAATCCAGGTGACGGCACAGATCAGTATTGACAGGAATGCCAGTACGCAGAGCTTTATTACGGGAAACAGTCCTTATGCAGAAACAGCTTATTATGGATGGAACACAGATAACAGCACAACTAGACAGACTATGGAAGCAATGTTTGCATATCTGGGAGAGAAGTTTGGAAAAAATAACTGTTATATAAGTAACTGGATCCTGGGAAATGAAGTAAACAGTGCAAGCGGATATTATTATGTAGGGAATGTCAGTTTTTCAAAATTTATCTCCATGTACAGTGAAGCTTTTCGCTGCCTTTACAATGCAGTGAAAAGCAGCCGGGGAAGTTCCAAAGTATTTATCTGTCTGGATAATTGCTGGAATCAGAAAAATGCCTTTACTATCTGCTATAGTGCAAGATCAACTCTGGAAAGCTTTGCGGCGAAGATTTCTGATATGCAGAAAGATGTGAACTGGAATCTGGCATATCATGCATATAATCAGCCGCTTTCAGATTCACAGTTCTGGTCAGGTGCAAATGCATCCATGTTTACCAGTGATGCGAACACCACCACGTTTATCACTATGCGTAATATCCAGACACTTACAGATTATGTGAAAAACAGATTTGGTTCCAATACAAGGATTATTCTTTCGGAACAGGGATTTTCTTCCACTTATGGAGGACAGGCAAATCAGGCGGCAGCAATTGCACTGGCCTATTATAAGGCTGCCTGCAATCCAATGATTGATGCATTTATTATAAGAAGCTATAAAGATGAAGCCCATGAGGTGGCTCAGGGATTGGCAATGGGATTGAAGGATGCCAATGGGAAAAAGAAAACAGCGTATAATGTCTTTAAAAATATGGATAGTTCCAATTCCCTGAAATATACAGAAAAGGTACTAAAAAGTCAGGTTGGAAACTGGAAATCACTGGTTCCGGGATATAGTACCGGAAAAATTTCCTCCATGTATCGAAAGTGATATAACTGACAGACAGGACTGATTTTAAAAATTGATGTCATATTAAAAATGTATAAAATTGTCACAAATTAAACACATTTTTCCCACACAAAGAACACAAATCATTCCTATACTTAAAAGCATCAAAAGGAAACAGAGATAAATAAATGACATAGATAAATGACATAGATTCATGGAGGGACTTTATTATGATGAACAAAGATAACAGAAATGATAAAATCAGAAAGATTGCAAAGAAAGGTCTTACACTCAGCTTATGTGCAGTACTTGCAGGAGGACTTGCAGCAGGAAGTTTTGAGGGAGTAAATAAACTTGCAGGATGGAGCGGAGCCACAACAGTGGAAGCTGCTTCAAATAAGGACGAGACAACATTGACATATGCAAAATCCGAGAAGAAAGATGCAGATACCAGTGATTCCAAATCAGATACCGGAAAAGATACAGGCAGCACAGCAAAAGGAAACCTTGATGTGTCTGAAATCGCATCAGAAGCACTTCCATCTATTGTATCTATTACAACCAAGTCAGTTCAGGAGGTACAGAATTACTTCGGAATGTATGGAATGTATGGATATGCACCACAGCAGCAGGAACAGGAAGTAGAGGGCAGTGGTTCCGGTATTATTGTTGGTAAGAATGATGATGAACTTCTGATTGCTACAAATTATCATGTAGTAGAAGGTGCGGATACATTGTCAGTTGCATTTACAGATGGAAATGCAGTGGAGGCATCCGTAAAGGGATTTGATGAAGAGAGAGATCTTGCAGTTGTATCTGTATCTCTGGATGATGTTAAAGATGATACAATGGATGCCATTTCAATTGCGAAGATTGGCAGTTCTGATGATCTGAAGGTAGGTGAGCAGGTAATTGCAATCGGTAATGCTCTTGGATATGGACAGTCTGTTACAACCGGTATCGTAAGTGCCAAGAACCGCAGAATGGATTCTGACAATAACACAGTAACAGATGGAAGTGATGACAGCAGTGACGGTGTAAACCTGATCCAGACAGATGCGGCTATCAACCCTGGTAACAGTGGCGGTGCTCTTCTGAATATGGAAGGTGAGGTTGTTGGTATCAACTCTGCAAAACTTGCTTCTACTGAAGTAGAAGGTATGGGTTATGCAATTGCAATCTCAGACGTGACTGACATTCTTCAGAATCTGATGAATGAGACATCAAGAGATAAACTGGATGATTCTGAACATGGTGTACTTGGAATCGAAGGTTCTTCTGTAAGTTCTGAGGCAGTTCAGATGTATGGCATTCCGGCAGGAGTTTTTGTAAAAAAAGTAACAGAAGGTGGAGCTGCTGATAAAGCAGGTCTGAAAGCAAACAGCGTTATTACTGAATTTAATGGAAAAACTGTTTCAAGTATTGATCAGCTGATCGAATATCTTTCCTATTATGAACCAGATGAAGAGGTAGAGCTGACTGTACAGGTTCCTCATGGAACAAGTTATAAAGAAGAGACTGTTAAAGTAACTCTGGATGAGAATACAGATGCTGATGACAGTGATGATAACGATAAAGACAGTAAGAAATCTAAAAAGGATTCTAAGAAATCCTCAAAAGATGCTGATGAAGATGTAGACGAAGATACAGACAGTGAGGATAGTATGGACTCCGATGATACAGAGGAAAGTGAGAATCCATTTATCCAGTACTTTGAGAATCAGGGATTTTTCAGATAATACCGGCAGAAAATAAAATTATATGATATCCGGATATAAAATCTGTGATAGTGTGTAGTGATGCGGATGATTTCATCTGCCTGATATCAGCACTTTCATATGTGAGAGAATTACATGTGAAAGTGCTTTATTATGCTATGGGAAACCATTCCATAATATTCTTATAGCATAATAAAGCCCTCCGGGCAGGATCACACTGCGGCGGGTTGATTATATTATAGTGGTGTGTGAACAGTAACAAAGATTCCAAGGTGCTTTTGTGAAAGAGCACTTGAGAACAGCTATATGGCGTGATATAATAATATCATTGCGAAAACGCAGGTTTAACAGTGCAGATGGGGATAAAGAGGAGAAAAATATGACAGTAAAAGAATGTTATGAACAGATGGGTGCA
>OLND01000939.1_pt1 | contig 33047 bp, 32 predicted proteins | sample 1672031 | NCBI WGS metagenome assembly OLND01 (sample SAMEA3136638, study PRJEB25190) | human gut metagenome | biome: human gut; feature: human-associated habitat; material: faeces | place: Austria | collected 2013 | reverse complement strand
AACCGGCTTAGCGCTTGATGTTGTAGAACGCGCTCATGCCGGCGTAGACGGCGGCGGTGTCCAGCTCCTCCTCGATGCGGAGCAGCTGGTTGTACTTCGCCACGCGGTCGGAGCGGCAGGGCGCGCCCGTCTTGATCTGGCCGGTGTTGCACGCCACGGACAGGTCGGCAATGGTGGTGTCCTCGGTCTCGCCGGAGCGGTGGCTCATGACGCAGGCGTAGCCGGCCTGCTTCGCCATCTCGATGGCCTCCAGCGTCTCGGTGAGGCTGCCGATCTGGTTCACCTTGATGAGGATGGCGTTCGCGCAGCCCATCTCGATGCCCTTGGCCAGTCGCTTGGAGTTCGTGACGAACAGATCGTCGCCCACCAGCTGCACGCGGTCGCCGATGCGCTCGGTGAGCGCCTTCCAACCGTCCCAGTCCTCCTCGGCCATGCCGTCCTCGATGGAGATGATGGGGTACTTGTTCACCAGGGCCTCCCAGTAGTCCACCATCTCGGCGCTCGTGAGCTCGCGGCCCTCGCCGGCCAGCACGTACTTCTGCTTGTCGGCGTCGTAGAACTCGGTCGAGGCCGGATCCATGGCGAACATGATGTCCACGCCGGGCTTGTAGCCGGCGGCCTCGCACGCCTTCGTCACATACTCGAGCGGCTCCTCGTTCGTCTTGAAGTTGGGGGCGAAACCGCCCTCGTCGCCCACGCCGCCGCCCAGGCCCGCGTCGTGCAGCACCTTTTTCAGCGTGTGGTAGATCTCGGCGCACCAGCGCAGGGCCTCGGCGAAGCTGTCCGCGCCCACCGGCATGATCATGAACTCCTGGAAGTCCACGTTGTTGTCGGCATGCACGCCGCCGTTGAGGATGTTCATCATGGGCGTGGGCAGAAGGTGCGCGTTCGCGCCGCCCACGTACTTGTACAGCGGCAGCTCGGCCGACTCGGCCGCGGCCTTCGCGCAGGCCAGCGAGGCGCCCAGGATGGCGTTCGCGCCCAGGGCGCCCTTGTTGTCGGTGCCGTCCACCTCGAGCATGATATCGTCGATGGTGCGCTGGTCGTCGGCCTCCAGGCCGATGAGCGCTTCGGCGATCTCCTCGTTCACGTGGGCCACCGCGTCGAGCGTGCCCTTGCCGAGGTAGCGGCCCTTGTCGCAGTCGCGCAGCTCCACGGCCTCGAACGCGCCAGTCGAAGCGCCCGACGGCACGGCGGCGCGGCCGAACGCCCCGTCCTCCAGCACGACCTCCACCTCCACGGTCGGGTTGCCGCGCGAGTCCAGGATCTCGCGACCGAACACATCGATGATGACGCTCATGAATGCCTCCTCGTAGTCTGTCCAATCCGCTTCGCCGGACCGTTCCGCCGAAGCGTGACCTTCCCGGCAATCATAGCACGTCGGAAGCGCAATCCCCCATTCTGCGAGCGTTTCCCACAACCATGAAGGCGAACGGTAAAGCTGGCCGGCGCGATCGAGGGTGCCCGGACAAGCATTGGCGGCGAAGCGTTTTCTACAACCCCAACTCGGCCAAGCTCGCCAACGTCGCGCCGACCGCATTCGCACGGTTGCGGCACGCTTCGGTGAACCCGGACTTCGAGAACAGGAACAAGAGGCGCTTTTCCGCGGGAATCAGCTGGATACGGTGCTTTATGAAGTTACGATTTGTCAAATTACGAACTTATTACTTCTGCGCTCCGCGTCGCGTTAGAAGCGGAACTCGGACGCCCAGTCGAAATCGGCGGAGGCTTCCGCGCTTGTGGGCCAGTGGGCGCACCAGGCGGGGACGATGGGGCGCTCGATGCGGTCGATGCTGGGGGTGTAGGGCTTGAGGTCGAGCACGGGGGTGCCGTCGGCGGCGTCGAGATAGGGCGTCTCCACAATACCGGCGTCCGCGTCCACGGCGGCCAGCTCGATGGCCGTGAGGGCCAGCGGGTTGGGCCGCAGCGGGCTCCGCGTGGCGAATATGCCCAGGTCGTGGTCGAGACGCGTGTAGGGGCGCCCCGCATCGGTGAGCGCGCGCAGCTCGGGGTCGTCAACCTCGTGCGCCCACCAGATGGCGACGGCGTGGCCGAAGCCCTCGAGGCCACGCAGGCCGTCTCGGTACGCCGGGTCGATGCGCAGCTGCGCAGGCCCCTCCCCTCCCCCGCTCACGACGCCGACGGGATGAACGGAAAACGTTTGCATGGATTGCTCCTCTCGCGATGGCCGCCCCTTCGGCGGCACATGATGAGGAGCATAGGGGCTGACATCGTGGGAGGGTCAAGCGATCTTCTGGACGGGAACCAAAAACTCAGTAAGGTAGTCCTGCGGGTCTTCCGCGTTCCACGGGCCGCGATGGGCCACCTCGCGCGTGGGGCCGGCCATGCGCAGCGCGGGATGATCCTCCAGCCACCGCGCGAACGACGCATACACGGGCGCGATGTTCTCGTAGGGGCCGTACACCTTGATGCTCGCGGCAAGCGGCAGCGCGGCGCTGCGGTAGAAGCGCAGCGGCCCGTCGTCTTCGCCGTGCGCATCGGTGGCCACGGCCACCTCCACCGTGACGGGCGATGGGGCACCGCAGGGCGCGCCGCCTGCGGCGATCGCGTCCCCTGCACCGCCTGCAGCGTCGCCGCCCGCATCGGCCGCCGCCCCCTCGTCGCAGAACTCGCAGTACTCCGTGTAAGGTTCGGATGGCGCAATCTTCCGCTCTCTCATGAATGCGCCCAGCCGCTCCCAAGCCCGCCGTTCCTCGCCGTAGCCCGCCAGCTCCATGCGCAGAGCCACCACCTGGTAGGAGGGAATCGACACGAGCGTCACCTCGCAGCTTATGGCCGCCCCGCCGGCCTCCACGTCCTGCCGGAAACGGAGCAGGTCGGCAAGCCGGCGCTGCTCGCGCCCGATGCCTTCCTCGAGCTCACGCGCGCGATCGTCCAGGGCGCGGGCCAGCTCCCTGTCGTCCGCATGCGCCAGCCGCCCGATTTCCCGGATGGGGAATCCCAGGTCGCGCAGGACGGTGATGCGGTTCGCCTCCGCCAGCTGGGACACGGCGTAGCGGCGGTACCCCGTCTGGGCGTCCTGCTCGACGGGCTTGAGCAGACCCACCTGGTCGTAGTGGCGCAGCATGCGCACCGATATGCGCGAGAGCCGGGAGAACTCGCCTATCTGCAGCACGGGGAAACCTCCTTGGGACCGGTCGGCAGACGCAGCATAGCATGAAAGGGCGCGCGGCGGCCTCACGCCCCCAGCGGATGCTCGGAGCCGTCGGCGGCCAGGTCCTCCCGCTCGCGCGCCAGGTAGTCGATGAGCTCCTGCTGGGAGTGCACGGCGAGCTTGCGGTAGATGCTGCGCACATGCGTCTTCACCGTGTCGGGCGACACGGACAGCGCCTCGCACACGGCGCGGCGCGACTTGCCCTCGGCCAGCAGCAGCATGACCTCGCTCTCGCGCTGCGTGACCGCACGCTCGGTGGCCACGAACTTCACCACCCCCGCCATGTCGCCCGCCGCCAGGCTGCTCTCGCCGGGGCGCACGGTGCCCCAGCCGTACTTGAGGTTGCTGCCGCTGGACAGGAACAGGGCCGCCGCCAGCACGAGGCACGCCACGCAGCTGGCGAGCAGCGCGGCATCGGGCGACATCTCGGCGCCCAAAAAGCCCAAGGCCAGCCCTGCGCCAACCACCACGCCGCAGAACAGCGCGGCACCCGGACAGCTGGCGATCCAGGTGGCGGGCAGCCCCATGTTTTTCATGAGGCAGGCGCCCAAGCTCCACAGCACCAGGTCGAGGTAGCAGAACCCGGCAGCCAGCACCGCGCTGCCCACCGCCGTCGCATCGGGCAGCAGCGCAAGCAGAACGAAGCCGAGGGCCACGAACGGGAAAGCCACCTTGTACACCAGCCGGTTGAAATCGAGACGCAGGAACACGAGCGTGCCGAACAGCAGAGTCACCGCCGCAAGCTGCCCCGCCGAGCACAGCGCCGTGCTCCCGAACGAGGAGGACCATGCCACGGCCTCCGCGCCGCCCGCCCCGTCAAAGACGGCGGCCGCCCCGGCGCCGTCGCCGCCTAACGCGAACATCCCCGCGAACAGCACGCCGGCGGCCAGACCCTGCACGCACGACGTGGCAGCGAACTTCGCGGGAAACGGCAGCGGCACGTCGCGCCCATGCCCGTAGTAACGCGCCCGGGGGAAGCCGCCCACCACGGAGCGCAGCAGCGCGGCGCTCGCGAACGGCAGCACGAGGGGCGCTGCCAGCAGGGGAAGGTCGCCCGATCCGGATACCCGGCCCGCCACCGCCAGCATCGCGAGCACGGCTGCCGTCGCCACGGTGGCCAGCATGCCCTGGTACAACGTCTGCTGCGTTCCTATCCAGCCGAACACGCGATCGACCTCCACGCGGAACAGCGCGCATCCCACGCCCATGACCAGGCTCGCCAGCAAGTACAGCGCGCCCCGCGCAGCCGTCGGCAGCCCGGTGTCGAGCGCCCACACCAGATGAAGGGCCGCCGCGAGCGTCATAAGCGACGCCAATGCCACAGTCCACGAGGGCGCGCTCGGCACCTTGCGGGTCCGCTTGAACCACACGGCTATGACCGCGCTCGCCGCCGCCATGCACGCGAGCGGCCCCAGCCATGCCGGCAGGAGCATCTCGCCGCCTCCCGGCCCCCATGCCCCGAGCGCGACGGCCGGCCCGGTACAGCAGGCTATGAGCCAAACCAGGTAGCTTGCCATGGCCAGCGCGATGCGGGCGTTTCCCGCCGCGGCGTGGCCGAGCTCCGCGCGCACGCGCTCGCGGTCGCCCGGCTCGTTGAACAGGTGGCGAACGTGGCTTCCCTTCATGGGCCCTCCCCTTTGTCCCTCGCACAAGCATACCGCGTCGCGCCTCACCCCGCAGGGTGAAAACGCACGATTCGGCTTTTTCCCTGCGATGGGCGAAGCGGAGCGCACGCCACGCGTGCTAGGGTGCGGGCAACGCACGGTGCGGAGGGCGCCGGGCAGGGAGCGGGCGCGCTGGACGCGTTCCGCCGGAGGGAAGGGGTTTCACATGGAGAACGAGAAGACGAGCATGGACCGCCGCAGCTTCCTCAAGGGCGCATTCGCCACGGGCGCCGTGGCTACCGCCGCCGTCACGGGCGTGGGGACGCTCGCCGGCTGCGCTGCGCAGCCGAAGGAGGGCAAGGCGGGCACGTCGGCCTCAGACGGCAAGGCCGCGGGCGGCACCTACGATTTCGAGACGGCGCCCGATCCCATCGCCGAGGGCGACATCAAGGAGACGGTGGACGCCGACGTCGTGGTCATCGGCGCCGGGTTCTCCGGCCTGTGCTGCGCGCTCGCAGCCGCCGAGAACGGTGCGAACGTGGTCATGCTCGAGCGCATGGACCACGTCATCGGGCGCGGCGGCTCCATCTACGCCATGAACTCGAAGCTGACGAAGGAGAAGGGCTACGAGTGCTCCGTCGAGGAAGTGGCCCAGCGCTACAAGCGCATGATGGGCTACCACTCCTACCGCGTAGACGGCCGCAAGTGGATGCTGCACTTCAACCGCTCGGGCGAGGCCATGGACTGGCTCATCGACCGCATGACCACGGCCAGCTCCGTGGGCGGCGACGACCTGACCCCCGTCATGGAGCACTGGTACGAGGACCCGGAGAACATCAACGGCGAGTTCCCCGGCACGCACGAGTTCCTCGACGGGCCCAACGGCAAGGGCCCCGATGACAACCCGCAGCAGGACGTGTGCGCGAACATGGCGCTGTACTGCGAGAAAGCCGGAGTGGACATCCGCTACGAGACCGAGGCGCAGCAGCTCGCGTTGGACGGCGACAAGGTAGTGGGCGTTGTGGCGAAGGGCAAGGACGGCTACGTGCGGTTCAACGGAAAGAACGGCGTGGTCATCGCCACGGGCGACTTCGGCCAGGACAAGGACATGCTGGAGAAGTTCATTCCCTGGGCGGCGCACCAGACCGAGTTCGGCGGCATCTGGAACGGCTCGGGCCACAAGATGGCGTACTGGGCCGGCGCCGCCGTCGACAAGAGCGAGACGCCCGCGCCCATGATCTTCTGCTTCCAGTGGCGCTCCATCACGCGCCAGGTGCGCGCGTTCCAAGGGCTCATGGTGAACGAGGACGGCCGCCGCTACGACAACGAGGACAACGTCATCTCGCACGGCGGCCTGGCGCTCATGCACCAGAAGGGCAACCACGCGTTCGCCATCTGGGACGACGACTACGCGAACGAGCCGGGCTGGCAGAACCACCGCTACGTGGACGGCCCGAAGGTGTTCGACACGCCCGACGACGTGCGCGCCTACTGGCAGACCGTGGTGGACGGCCCCGGCACCATCAACATGAACGGCTCGGGCGACATCCCGGTGAAGATGATCAAGGCCGACACCGTGGAAGAGCTGGTGGAGAAGCTGGGCCTGCCGAAGGACGAGACGCTCAAGACCATCGAGGCGTACAACGGCTACTGCGACGCAGGCGTCGACGAGGAGTTCGGCAAGCGCAAAGAGCTGCTGCTGCCCATCAAGAAGGGCCCGTTCTACGGCATAGAGTGCACGCCGTGGTTCCTGTCCACCACCGGCGGCATCCGCTGCAACGAGGACCTGCAGGTCATGAACGCCGACGACGAGGTCATCGACGGGCTGTACTGCCTGGGCTCCACGGTGGGCGACATGTACACGAACTGCTACTCCACGCACTTCCCCGGCCATAACCTGGGCGGCACGTGCCTCACGTTCGGCTACGTGACCGGCCGCAAGCTGGCCGGCGCCGAGTAGGCCGGCCCGGCAACGGCCCGGACGCCATCTCCCTCCCGGCGGCCGGGCCGCAACTTTCAAAAAAAGCGGCGACCGCTGTGCGGCCGCCGCTTTTTGCCGGGCAGGCGAAGGGCGATAGGCTGGCCAGCGGCGCCCCTTCCGGGCAAGACCCGTCCGCAAGAGCCCTACAGCAGCACGACGACGGCGATGCACAGCGCAAGGCCGGCGGCAAGCACGGCCAGGCTGCGGCCCGCAAGGCGGCGGTCGTGCAGGGAGGTGCGACGCGGCTCGGCGCCGTAGCAGCGGGCGTCCATGGCCACGGCCAGCGCGTCGGCGCGGCGGAACAGGCCCACGAACAGGGGGATGAGCACGGTCTGCCACGCACTCAGGCGCTCCCACAGGCCGCCCTCGGAAAACGCCGCACCGCGCGCCTGCTGCGCGTCGTGCACGCGCCCGAGCTCCTCGGCCGTAACGGGGATGAAGCGCAGCGCCAGCGAGAACACCATGGCAATATCGTCCACCGGCACGCGCAGCCGCCGCAGCGGGCGCAGGAAGTCGGCGAGCGCGTCCGTGAGCGCGGTGGACGTGGTGGTGTACGTGACCACGAGGCTGGCCGTGACCAGCAGCACGATGCGCACCGCGAAGAAGCATCCGCGCGAGAGGCCTGCGGGCAAGAGGCCGAACGACCCGACGAGCGCCACCGGCGGCAGGCTGCCGAAGAGCCCCGGCTCCTGCCCCATCAAGGGCGGCGCCGCCCCCGGAGCGGCCTGGCCCACATCGAAGGCGAACCCGTTGAACACGACCGCGAACGCAGCGAGCACGTACACGGGCACGAGCAGCGCGAAGAACCGCCGCAGGGGAATGCGCGACGAAACCGCCGCAGCCGCGAACAGCGCGCCGCACAGCACCAGCCCCGCCCACGTGTCCACGAGAAACAACGTGACCGAGTACGCCGCGAGCAGCACGATCTTCACACGCGCGTCGCACGCGTGAATCGGCGAGGTTCCGGGGATGTAGGAGCTGACGTTGATGCGCATGCTGGCAGTATGCCACAAGTGCCGGCCGTCCGCCGCGCATGGGGTGACAATTCCGCGCGTTCAGCGGAAGGCGCCATCAGCGACCGCGCCGCGCCTCCGCGGACTCGCCGCTCCCGCGCCCGTGGGACCCGCTATCCTCCCGATAGAGCGCGAGCAGCGCCAAGCCAACCAGCGAGCACGCTCCCACCAGCAGAAACGCTCCGCGGAACCCTTCGTCGAGCGTGCTCTGGAACGTGTCCTCGATAGTCCCCGCCTGCTCGTCGATGGCGGCAAGATACTGGTCCTCGGCGGCATCGACCGCCTCGGACGGCATCCCGGCGGCCGTCGCCTCTTGCGCTATCTCGGTCTTCGCCAACGTCTTCACGTTGCCGACGATCGTCGTCACGTCCGAATTCTCCATCAGCTGCTGCAGGTCGGGAGGCAGTCCCGCGCGCCCGCCCTCCCCGCTTGCCAGCTGCGCCATCGAAGGCCCGTTCGGCATGTCGGGCAGCACGCCCATGATGCGATCGGGCACGGCCATGCCCGCATGCGCGATGAACGCCACCAGCACGGCCGGGGCCACCGCCGTCCCCACCGAGCGCACGAGCGACAACGTTGCCAGCGCCGAGTTCGACTCGCTCTCCTTCGTCTTCGCCAGCATCATGTAGTTGAGCGGCGTGCCGATGGTGAAGCCCATCCCGATGCCGATGGCCACCAGGCTGACGATCAGCGTCGCCAGGTTCGCGAACCGCGTGGCCACGAGCGCCAGGAACAGCGCGCCGGCGGCCGAGGCGGCAAGCCCGAAGGCCAGCACGGCCTTCACGCCGAACCGATCGATGAGCTTGCCCGATACCGGGGCTCCCACGCCCGCGAACGCCGCGAGGACGATCACCACGTAGCCGCCGCTGCCCGAGGGCAGCTTCAGCACGTTCTCCGCGAACTGCGGGATGAAGATGATCCCCATGAGGATGACGCCCGTGATCACCGACAGCACGAGCGTGATGAGGATATCGCGGTTCCGGAAGTACGACAGGTTCAGCACCGGGTCGGCCGCCCGCCGCTCGATGAGCACGAACAGCGGCAGCAGCACGACGAAGGCCAGCAAAAACGGCCACACGTCCATCGAAACGACGGAAGCGCCCAGGTTGAAGAAATCGAGGTTCTTCAGGCCATACAGGAGCGACAGCACCATCGTCACGAGCACCGCGATACCCAAGCCGTCGATGGGCTTCACCTCCTTGGCGCGCGTGTTCGGCAGCACGAACACCCCTGCTGCCACGATGGCCGCGCAGATGGGCACGTTCACGTAGAAGATGAACTGCCAGTTCGTCTGGCCGAACAGCGAGAGTATCAGGCTGCCGGCCGATGCGCCGAAGATGTTGGCGATGCCGTAGACGCCGCCCACCAGGCCCAACGCCAACCCGCGCTTCTCGGGAGGGAACGTGGTGCCGAACTCGGCGGTGGCCACCGGCACGATGCCGCCTCCGCCGATCGCCTGCACGGCGCGCGCCCAAGAGCATCCAGAAGCTTCCCACGTCCTGCGCGAGGCCGCACAAAACGACCCTGCGCCGAACAGCGCGATGCTGACCAGGTAGATGCGCTTGCGCCCCGAGCGGTCTGCAAGCTTGCCCATCACCGGGATGGCCGCCGCGTACGCCAGCGTGTAGATGGTGATGATCCACACGCTCATCTGGTCGGTGATGCCGAGGTCGCCTTGGATGACGGTACGCGCGGGCGTAACGATGCCGGTGTCGAGCGCGCCTATGAACAGGCCCAGCAGGTACACGGCGGCGATGAGGACGAATCCCTTGCCATACCCGGCCCGGACGGTCCGGCTTGGGGAGGGAGATGCGGCGGAAGAACCCATGGAACTGCCTTTCAGACGGCGCGGCCGAGCGGATGGAAAAGAGAAGCCCGCAGCTCATGCTACGGGCTTCGGAGGGGCAGGAGGGCGCATGGGCGCTACATGCGTTCCTTCATGTTCTCGGCGCCCTGCTTGATGTTGTCCTTCGCGTCGGACGCGGCCTCCTTGATGACCTCGCCGGCCTTGCCGAGCGAGTCCTTGACGGAGTCCATGAAGCCCTCGGACTTCTGGTCCTTGCGATTCTCGTGCTGCTGAGCGCGCATGGCAGCATCGGTGCTGCCCGTCTGCTGGGCCACCTGATGCTCGCGGTCGGCGGCGGCGTCCTCGGCGCGACGTTCGTTCACGCCCGCCTTCGCCTCGTGGAACGCGTCCTTCACGTTGTTCTTCACGTCGTGGGCCATGTCCTTTGCACCGTTCTCCATATCGACGGACGCATCGCCCGTCTTGTAAGCCTGATCGACCATTTCTGCTCCTTTCGGGAAGGTTCTGTGTCATCCCCATTCTAGGGATGGGGCGCCCGGCGTCGGCTTCCGGGGGAAAACGGCGCCGCAACGGTTCGCGCACAGGGTGCGCAGGATGCAGCAGGCGGGCCGGAACGGGCGCCCTTCGCGACACCCGCATCGCACCATCGCGCTCGTTGCGCTGCCGGGACGGCTAGTCGCGCTCGGACGCCTCGTTGGCCAAGCGCTCCGTCTCGCCTTCCGCCTCGTCGAAGTCGAACGCGGTGGCGGCGGCCTCCACGGACGCCTTCTCGTTGCCGTCGCCGTCGACGGCCTCGACGTACTCCTCGGCCTCCTGCTTGACGGCACGCTCGATGCGCTCGAGGTCGTCGGCCGCCTCGCGGTTCAGCTCGTCCGCTTCGTCCGCGTCGATGCGGATATCCTCTTTCGTCGTGGTCTCGGCCATGGTCCGGCTCCTTTCGTCGGGAATCCCGCCAGGGGAAGGTAAGCTGTCCAGCTTATTGTAGCCACCGCCCCGACCGGACCGGTTTCCGCACGCTGACGAACGCGCAACGCTTGGATTCGGGATCGGAGAGGACATCCGACGTATCGGCAGGGCGGCGGTGCGGCGCTACCGCGACGCGCCAGCAGGGCGGCGAGCCTGTCACTTCCGCGACGCGTTGTGGCGCACGTTGCCGAACAGGTCGATTACGGTATCCCGCACATGCTCGATGAGCACGGGTATCTCGCGACGTACTTCGACCGCGGCCTGCTGGGAGTGGTGCGCCACCTCGTCGGCGAGCCCCTGCGCATGGTCGCCAACATCGCCGAAAGCGTCTTGCGCGTGCTGCTGCAGCTCGCCCGCCATGTCCTTCATGTGCCATGCCACGTTCATCTTGCCGTCGGTTGCAGGCTTCCCGTCTGCGGGTCCACGGTCTTCCATAGGAGCCTCTTTCCTAGCTGCGGATTGCCGGCGGGCCGCGCCGCGCCCGCTCCCCTTTATGGTAGTCCAGCGTGCGGAACCGCCGCGCAACCGCGGGAAAACGCGTTCTTGACGCATTGGTGGCGGCACTGGCCGAGCTTTGGCATACACAAAACGGGAGCCCGTGGGCTCCCGTTCGGATGCAGTGCTTATGCGCAGGTCGGGGAAAGGCTACTCGGCCTTCTCCTTCTCCACGGCCTCGGCCTCGGCGGCCTCCGCGTTCTCGGCGGCGGCTTCCTCGGCCTGGTCGGCGGCCTCGACAGCAGCCTCCTCGGCCTTGGCCTCCTCGGCCTTGGCCTCCTCGGCCTCCACCTTGACCTCCTCGGCCTTGGCCTCGTTGTCGGCCTTCTCGACCTTCTTCGGGGCGGCCTTCTTCGCAGCCTTCTTAGGCGCGGGCTTGGCCTCGTCCTTCTTCGCCTTCACCGGCTCGGTCACCAGCTCCATGATAACCATGGGGGCGTCGTCGCCCTTGCGGGGGCCCAGCTTCATGATGCGGGTGTAGCCGCCCTGGCGATCCTGGAACATGCCCTGTGCGACCTTCTCGAAGATCTCGCGCACGAGCTCCTTGTCGCCCAACGCCGCAATGGCGAGGCGGCGGGAATGCAGGTCGCCCTTCTTCGCCCACGTGATGATCTTGTCAACGTCGGGGCGGATCTCCTTGGCGCGCGAGTCGATCGTCTTGATGCGGTCGTTCGCCAGCAGCGCGCACACCAGGCTCTTCTTCATGGCCTTGGTATGGCTGGTGTCGGTGCCCAGCTTGCGCCCCTTCTTGTAGTGTCTCATGATCTCGTATCTCCTAAAGCTTCAAATTGAGGTCCATGGAAATGAGCTTGTCCTTCACTTCCTCGATGGACTTCGCACCAAAGTTCCGAATGTTGAGCAGGTCGTTCTCGGAGAACTCGACGAGCTGGCGCACGGAATGGATGCCCGCGCGCTTCAGGCAGTTGTAGGAGCGGACGGAAAGGTCCAGATCCTCGATCTGCTTGTCCAGCTCGGCATTGGACTCCTGCCCCTCGGGCGCGAAGATGGAAGGAACCTCGCCTTCCTCCTCGTCCACGATGTCGGACAGACCCAAAAACGCCCCCATGTACTGGTTGATGATGTTGGCGGCACGGCACACGGCCTCGGAGGGCGCGATGGAGCCGTCGGTCTCAACCTCCAGCACGAGCTTGTCGTAGTCGGTGCGCTGACCCACACGGGTGTCGGTGACGTTCAGCGTGCACCGGCGGACCGGCGAGAACAACGAGTCAACGTGGATGACGCCGATGGGGTCCTCGGTGCGCTTGTTGCGCTCCGCGGATACGTAGCCGCGACCCACCCCGATGCGGATCGTCATGTCCAGCTGGCCGCCGTCGGCAACCGTGGCAATGACGTGCTCGGGGTTCACCAGCGTGAACTCGGTGGGGATGTCCAGGTCGGCACCCGTCACCGTGCAGGGGCCCTCGGCGGACACATGGGCCGTGGCCTCCTCGATATCCTCGTTGAGTGCCGAGAACACGAGACCCTTCACGTTCAAGACGATGTCCGTGATGTCCTCGATGACGCCCTCGGCCGTCGTGAACTCATGCTGCACGCCCTCGATCTGGATGGCGGTGGCTTTCGCCCCGTCCAGCGACGAGAGCAGCACGCGGCGCATGCAGTTGCCCAAGGTGTAGCCGTAGCCACGCTCGAGCGGTTCCACGACGAAACGCGCGACAGTTTCGTTGACTTCTTCCGTTGTTACCGTAGGCCTCATGAACTCTGTCATGTTGTGTAAGCCTCCTTACTATGCCGCGATTATTTCGAGTAAAGTTCGACGATGAGCTGTTCGCGAATGTCCAGATCGATTTGATCGCGTTGCGGGAGAGCAAGCACGTTGCCTTGCAGTTTCTCTATGTCCACCTCGAGCCAGGCCGGCACCTGCACGCGCTCGTTGGAGATGAGCGCGCTCTTGATGACCAGCAGGTCCTTGGCCTTGGGAGCCACGGCCACCAGGTCGCCCGCCTTCACGCGGAACGACGGGATGTCCACGCGGCGGCCGTTCACGGTGATGTGGCCGTGACGCACCTGCTGACGGGCCTCGGCGCGCGACTTCGCGAAGCCAAGGCGGTACACCACGTTGTCCAGGCGGCTCTCGAGGATGCGCAGCAGGTTCTCGCCCGTGACGCCCTGCTGGCGGCCGGCGATCTCGTAGTAGTGACGGAACTGCTTCTCCAGAACGCCGTAGATACGCTTGGTCTTCTGCTTCTCACGCAGCTGCAGACGGTATTCGCTTTCCTTGATGCGCTTCTTGCCGGCCTCGCCGGGCGCGTAGTTGCGGCGCTCGATCGCGCACTTGTCCGTGTAGCAGCGGTCGCCCTTCAGGAAGAGCTTCGCACCTTCACGACGGCACAAACGGCAGTCCGCTCCAGTATAACGAGCCATAATACTTCGATCCTTTCAGTTACACGCGACGACGCTTGCGCGGACGGCAACCGTTGTGCGGAATGGGTGTGCAATCCTGAATGCTGGAGACTTCCAGGCCGGCGGCCTGCAGCGAGCGGATGGCCGTCTCGCGACCCGAACCCGGGCCCTTGACGAACACCGCCACCTTGCGCAGGCCATGCTCCATGGCCGTCTTCGCGGCGGCCTCGGCGGCCATCTGCGCGGCGAACGGCGTGGACTTGCGGGAGCCCTTGAAGCCCACGGTGCCCGCGGACTGCCAGGAGATCACGTTGCCCTGGGGATCGGTGATGGAGACAATGGTGTTGTTGAACGTAGACTTGATGTGAGCGGCGCCCACGGCAATGTTCTTACGCTCAGAGCGCTTGATGCGCGTAGTACGTACTTGCTTCTTAGCCACGGTTTGCTTACCTCACTACTTCTTCTTGCCGCCGATTTGCTTGCGCGGACCCTTGCGGGTACGGGCATTCGTGTGCGTGCGCTGGCCGCGAACGGGCAGGCCGCGACGATGACGCAGACCGCGATAGCAGCCGATCTCCATCAGGCGCTTCACGTTCTGAGAAACCTCGCGATGCAGGTCACCTTCGACCTTGAGGTTCTGCTGGATGTAATCGCGCAGCTTCGCGAGGTCTTCCTCGGAAAGGTCCTTCACGCGAATGTCGGGATCGACGCCGGTAGCGGCGATGATCTCTTTGGCCGTAGTGAGGCCAATGCCGTAAATGTAGGTCAAGGCGATCTCAATGCGCTTATTGCGGGGAAGATCGACACCAACGAGACGTGCCATGTTGTTCTAAAGTCCTTTCTTCCTAGCCCTGACGCTGCTTATGGCGCGGATTCTCGCAGATGACGAGGATCTTGCCATGGCGTCGGATGATCTTGCACTTGTCGCACATCTTCTTGACCGAGGGACGTACCTTCATGTCGTTTCCTTTCGGTATGCGGATCGTTCTATACGTGCACGCCCAGCCGCTGGCGAGTGTTTTCTCAGCTGTGACCGCGCGCGAAGGATCCGGGTCTTCGCGCGGGGGCGCCCTATGCAGGCCCTAAGGGGATTACTTGAAGCGGTAGGTGATGCGGCCGCGGTTCAAGTCGTACACCGACAGCTCCACGGTCACGCGGTCGCCGGGCAGGATCTTGATGTAGTGCATGCGCATCTTGCCGGAAATGTGGGCGAGGATGGTGTGGCCATTCTCGAGCTCCACCTTGAACATCGCGTTGGGCAGGGCTTCGAGTACCGTGCCCTCGAGTTCGATTACATCTTCCTTAGCCAAAAGTTGCTCCTCCAAAACGGACTGATAAAGCAGCAACGCAAGATAGTACCAAAAAGGCAAGATGTTTTGAAGAAAAAATCGCACAAGGGCGTAAAAAACCAAAAAGCGGATTTGGCTTTGAAAATGACCTGCTTGTCAGGCCTGCGGTCGAGCCGCGCAGCTCTCGGAGATCAACCGGAGCCGCCAGGTATTGTTCGCGCTGCCTCGCGCGGCCGCCTTGTCGGCAATTGGGTATGCTAGCACAGGTGCGCCCCTCGATGCAAGCGGGAGGCGCACCTTGGCAGATAAAACAAGGGGGCGGCGCGCCCAGATGAGACAACAGGGAACCCAGGCGCGCACCCCTACACGAAAAGATGGTCGACGGCTACTCGCTCAACCAGCGCAGGGTGCGGCTGCTTTTCTTCGCGAGGATGACCAGGGCGATGATGACGATATCGACGATGAAGCCGAACACGAACACATTCTGGAACACGCCGGTGGCCTCGTAGATGGACATCATCAGCGGAATGCCCAGGCTAGCAACCAGGTAGCCGCAGCTGGTGATGCGCGAGAAGATCTTCTCGAAGTCCCTCATGCCGAAGATGGAGAGCGCGAAGGTGGAATAGCCCACGCCGGTGATGGCGTACATGGCGTCGTTCAAACCAGCGCCTACGCACGAGCCTACCACCGACTCGCTGCTGAAGTACAGCACCACGAATGACACCATGGTGATGCCCGTCCACAGCACCATGGCGCGCGTCGAGCCGAATTTATCGCTGGTGGCACCCGCCAGGGGGTTAAAGACAATGTCGCAGAGGCTCGCCGAGGACACCATCAGTCCGCCCACCACCGCGCCAAGTCCCACCACTTCGGCGTAGGTTGGAAAAATGGCGTTCATACAGGCCGTCCCTTGGCACAGCATCACCACGCCCACGCAGAGGAGGAACGGCACGCTGCGGAACGCTGCGGCTGCCGGCACGCCGGGCGCGGTGCTGGGAGCCAGGGTTTTAGCGCGCCCAGCCGCTTCCTCGTACCCGTAAGGCAGAAGCCCCTTATCTTCAGGGCGATAGCGGATAACGAAGACGATGGCAGGCAGCGCCAGGCATGCGGATGCCGCGGCGAGCACGAAATATGAGGAGCGCCAGCCAATGGCCTCGATAATGGTGGCGAACAAAGGGCTTGCCACGGCGCAGTACAGCGCCTGGATGGCCCACACCACGCCGATGGCGAAGCCGGTCTTCTTCGCGAACCAATTACCCATGGTGGGCGTGACGGTAACGGTGCTGGTGGCCGCCAGCCCGAGACCGACGAACACACCGGAGACATACCACATCCAGGGCTCATCGTAGAAGGCCATGGCCACAGTGGCCAGCACCTCCATGGCCACGGCCGCGATCAGGATGACCGGCAGTTTCACGCGCGTGAGCAAATTGCCCACCAGGGGCATGGCCAGGCCCATGCACACCATTTCTATGGTGGTATAGAGCGTCAGGGTAGAGAGTTCGCAGCCGATGTCCGTGCTGACAGGATAGAACCACTGCGCGCCCACCACCGAGAACGAGCCGATGGTGCCGCTCATCATCAGACCATAGGCAATCATCACAAGCCATGCATAGTGGGGCTTATTCCCCTGTTCAACGGTTTTCGCAGATGTCATTGCATCCAACTCCGTTTCTAAGCTCGAAGATTCGTTTCCAAAGTCGATCTCTCACAGCTGCGAGATTACATAGGACCGGTACTCGAAGGCCTTGTCGGCAATGGGCAGCGGGAACGTGTCGAAGGTGTGCGTGAGGCCCGTGAGCACATGGAGCTCGACGGGAACGTGAGCCGCCATCAGGCGCTTCGCGTACTCGATGGTTTCGTCGCGGAACAGGTCGAGCTCGCCCACCTCCAGGAAAGCCGGCGCCAGGCCCTCGAAGCTCTCGTTGCGCGCCGGGGCCTCGCAGGGCAGCACTTCATCGGTTCCCCGGCGCTCGCCCAGCACGGCCTCCCAGGCCATCTTGTTGTTCTCCGCGAACCACACGTGTGCAAGGCCGTCAAGCTCATCGTCGCAGGCCACGGTTCGGTCGTCCAGCATGGGGTAGATGAGAATCTGCTTGGCCAGCGGCACGCCTCTGTCGCGCGCGAGGATAGCGGCCCCCGCCGCAATGCCCGCGCCGCCGCTGTCGCCCATGATGGCAACGCGGTGCGCATCGATGCCCAGCTCGTCCGCATGGCCGATGAGCCACAGGTACCCGTCGAGGGCATCCTCGGCCTGGGGGCGCGGATGCTCGGGCGCCAGGCGGTAGCCGATGGACAGAAACGGCACGCCGCTTAGGGCCACATAGCGCGAGATATCCGCGTCCATCTCGTCGATGCCCATGAGGATCATGCCGCCCCCGTGGACGTACATCACCGCCGAGCGCGCGTCCGACCCCTCCTTCCGGTACCAGCGGGCCCGCATGGGATAGCCGTCGGCCGTCTCAATCTCCACATCACGCGCCACGACCCCCTCCGCCAGCGGCAAGTCCCGCATCTCGGCGTAGAGGGGGTCGGCGAACGCGCGCATTTCCTCAAGGGTTCCCACGAACTTCTCCGCAGGCGGGAAGCCCGCGGGGTCGTCTACGAGCTCCTGGAGCTCGGGATGGTAGCGATAGGTCATTCCCCTCATCCTCTCCTTTTCTCGAGAATCGGAAAACGCGAAAAGCCACCTGCCCGGCACAAGGGCAGGTGGCTTTGGGGCTTACTCCTGCGGGGCGGCCTCGGCGGCAACCTCGACGGTTTCCTGGGGCAGCTTCGCGGACTGCTTCTCGCCCACCAGCAGGCATACGATGATGATGGCGCAGACGATGAACCCGAAGACGAACACGTTCTCGAAGGCACCGGTAACCTCGTAGATCTTCATCATGATGGGCACGCCCAGGCTGGCAACAAGATAGCCGAACATCATGACCGTGGAGAAGATGCGCTCATAGTCCTTCTTGCCGAACCAGGCCATGGTGAAGGTGGCTAGGCCCACGCCGCAGAGCGCGTACATGACATCGTTGATGCCCGCGCCCACGATGGCCAGAATGGGGCTGTTCACGCTGAAGTACAGGATGACGAACGACACCATGGTGACCACGGTCCAGCCGATGAACGACTTGGTGGGGCCGAACTTGTCGGCCGTGGTGCCCAGGATGGGATTGAGAGCGATATCGGCAAGGCTTGCCGCCGTCACCATGAAGCCGCCCACAATGGCGCCAAGGCCAACTACCTCGGCATAGGTGGGGAACACCACGTTCATGTTCGAGATGGTCATGGACATCATGACCACGAGGACGGCCATCACGAAGGGCACCGAGCGCAGGGCCAGTTTGTAGGGCACGCCGGTCTCGGCGACCGCGCCACCCTCTTCCTCAACGGCGTTCGGGTCGTAGCCGTAGGGCAGCATGCCCTTGTCCTCGGGACGATAGCGAATGACGAAGATGGTGAAGGGCAGGGCCATGACCGCGGCGATGATGGCCAGCACCACGTAGCTCATGCGCCAACCGAGCATCTCGATCATGTTGCTGAAAATGGGGCTCGCCACCGCCACAAAGATACTCTGGATGGTGAAGATCATGCCAATGGCGAAACCGGTCTTCTTGTGGAACCAGTTGCCCAGGGTGGGCGCAGCGGTCACGGTGCTGGTGGCCGACAGGCCGAAGCCGATGGGCACAGCCGCCACAAACCACATCCACATCTCGGTGAACATGGACATGCAGGCGAAGGGAACGAGCTCCAGCAGCACGGCCACGGTCATGAGCACCGACAGCTTGATTTTGCCCGATGCCATGATCTTGCCGCAGATGGGCATGCCCAGCGCCATGAACACCATGGATAGCGTCACGTACAGGGTGAACGATGACAGATCGAAGCCCAGCTCCTCGCACACCGGATAGTAGAACAGGCCGCCCATGACGGTGATGGCGCCGATAGTGGCGCACATGACCATGCCAAAGCCGACCATGACGAGCCAGGCGTAGCCGCTTCCGCTTTTCTTTGCTACTTCAGTAGACATGCTTTCTCCTTACGGGAACGGCGGGCAGCCGCGCGGGCCGCCCGCCCGTGGTGAGTCGACGACTAGATGCCCAGAACAGCGGCCAGGCAGGCCTTGATGGTGGGCTGGCGGTTGCCGGCCTCGCGGAAGATCTCGCTGGCGTGCTTCTCGAAGCACTCGTCGGAGATGCAGATGCCCTCGGTGAGGATGCGGCGGTCGCGCTCGTTCTTGGCCTCGGCCAGGAACTTCTGCATCAGCTTCATGTCGGCGTTGTGGTAGGCCGGCAGCATATGCATGACCAGGCAGTCGGGGTTCTTCACGTAATCTTCCATCAGGTCGCTCGTCACGCGGTAGGGCTCCATGATGTCGGAGTGGCGCAGCCACGCGTCGTAAGAGTACTCCAAGCTCGTCCAGTCGCCGGTGGCGGCCAGGTCCTCGTCGTGCACGTCGGGGTTCTGGTAGATCCAGCACTCGGTGGTCACCACGTCCATGCCCTTCAGCTTCTCCTTGTCGGAGGTGAGCACGATCTCGTTGTTCGGTGCCCACTTGTCGAACAGGTCCTCGATGTTCTCCTTGAAGGAGTCGCACAGCTGGTAGCGCTCGTCGTCGGGGCCCACGGCGTAGAAGTCCATGCCCAGAAGCGCGCACAGGCGGCCGTACCACATGGCGGTGGTGGCGCAGTTGCCCACGAAGGCCAGCTTGCGGCCCTTCAGGTTGCCCAAAAGCTCCTGCATGGTGAGGGCGTCGGCCAGCATCTGGGTGGGATGGTCGCCCTCGCAGCAGGCGTTGATGGCTGGAATGGTGGCGATGTCGGCCACCTCGCGCACGTAGGCCTCCTCGCGCTGGGCGCGCAGCACGATGGCGTCGTACATCTCGCTGAACACGCGGATGGAGTCCTTCACCGTCTCCTTGTTGCCGAAGTGCGAGTTGGACAGGTAGGTGAAGCCCAGGCCCAGGTCATGGCAGGAGGTCTCGAAGGCGCAGCGGGTGCGGGTCGACTCCCACTCGAAGTGGGCCACCACGTTCTTGTTGTGGAAGCGGGCGTGATCGACGCCGGTCATCTTCTCGGCCTTCAGCATCTTGGACAGATCCAGCAGGTACTGGAACTGGTCGGGGGTCATGTCGCCGATGTTGATGATGTCCTTTCCTACGAAGTTGTTAAGCATGGGTGAGATTCCTTTCCTCTTGTTTTCTTCCCTTGCGAACTCACGTTATTGGGGCATTGCCACGTTCTTGGTCCAGCAGTGCACGCCGCCGCCGAACAGGTTCAGGCAGTACGTGTCCAGCATGACGACCTCGCGGCCGGGGAACACGCTCTCGAGCACCGCCTTGGCGCGCTCGTCCTTCTCCTTGATCTTCGGATCCATGCCCTCGTGCCAGTAGCGCTGGCCCAACACCACGTCGTTGCACACGAGGAAGTTGCAGTAGCTGCAGGAGTTGACGAAGCAGTAGTCGCCCTCGGGCCACGGGGTACCGTCGAAGGCCACGCCGCCGTTCTCGTCGAAGAACTGCTTCCAGCCCATGACCGTGGGGTTGTCCTGGCTGCCGCGAAAGATGAGATGCTCCGGGAAGGGCATGCGCACGATCTTCAGCGGGCGGCCGTCGGGCAGCGTCTCGTTCTTGAGGATCTCGTAGGCGGCGTCGATGCGGCGCTTGTTCTCGGCGCTGACAGGACTCTCGGCGGCCTCCTCGTCGGTCACCTCGGCCAGAAGCACCGTGTCCTCGCCCACGAAGCGGCAGTACTCGTCGGCATGGGCGGCGAAGGAGCCGGGCCATACGAGCGTGCCGTCGGCCAGCTCGTCGATGGGCCCCTTGCGTATGTCGTCGTCTTCGAGCAGCGGCTGCGGGATCCAGATGATCTTGTCCAGGTTCCACACGCGCTTGTACTCCTGCTCGATCTCTTGTTTGGTGTACTCGGGATTGCGCTTGTTGACCTCGGTGTCCTCCACGGCGATCATCACTCCGGCGCCATTGAACTCGCGATTGCCGCCTTCGGACACCATATCGGAGTTAATGGCATCGAACACATCCAGGTCGATGGCCATCTGTGCCCCGCAGCGACGGGCCAGCTGCTGGGCAGGCTCCATCTTGTCGTTGTTGGAGTAGTTGCTCCAGCGCATGTTCACAGCCAGCGTGTTGCCCTCGTCGTCGATCATGACATCGGGGCCGTTGTCGCGGATGGACACGCTCCAGTCGTCGAACTGGGTGAAGCGGATGAAGGGGCTGAACTTCTCATCCCCGTTGTCAGCGGCGGTGTTGCGCTGACCCTCGGTATCGGGGTCGGACACATCCACACCCGCATCGGCCAGCATCTGCTTGCAGGCCTCAAGGGAGGTCTCGCAGCCGCAGTTCACATGAACGTTCACGTGACCCAGCAGATTCTTCACCACCTCGACGAGCACCTCACGACCCTTGTCGCCGTCCTCACCGGCGCAATAGTCGGGAAGCCAGTTGATGAACACGTCGGTCTGCGGTTCGAACTCTCCCGGGAATCGGAACTTCTCAATTTCCACTTGCTGCTCCTTTCGTCCTGCCCGCGCTCTTGCGAACGCCCCTCTTGTTCCTTACTTACTGTAAGTAAGGCAAACTATAGTGACCTTCCCGCTCAAAGTCAATGGATTTTTTTTTACAATGTGTAAGTTTTTTTACACGCTGTAAAGATTTCAGGTAATATATAGGCGATCGAAAAAGCTTCGAGCGAACGAGTCTATTGGTTGCAGAGCGAGGAAAACCCCATGTCAACACGAGATCAAATACTGGAAATCGCCTATCGGGCCTTCGCGGAGAAGGGCTACAACCACACCTCCATGGGAGCCATCGCCGAAGAGCTCGGCATCACGAGGCCGGCCCTCTACTACCACTTCTCTTCCAAAGAGGACCTGCTGCTGGCCACCTACGAGATGATCGACCCGCTCATCAACGTGAGCGCCGACGAAGCGCTCGGCTGCACGGAGCCCGCCGAGTTCAAGCAGGCCTTCGCGGCCCTCATTGCGAGCATCACCAGCAATTTGCGCAACGATGAGCAGCGGGCCCGGTTCGTTGCCACCGTCGAATCGACGTCGGGGCAGATTCCGGCCATCACCGAGAGCGCCCAGGCCCAGTACGACGAGACCTGCGCCATATTCGCAACTGCGCTGGAGCATGGAAAGGCAATCGGCGCCGTTTCGGCCGATATGGACATCGATGCGGCCAAGCAGTACTTGGGCATCTTCATCTACGGCATCGGCGACATCATGCTCCGCGGCTGCAAGATCAACATGAAAGCCACCCGTGACATGGCCTTGAAAGCCATCTTCGGATAGGGTCCTTCCCTACTCCACGTACCCTTTCTGGAGCTTGCGGGCCAGTTGCAGGCCGCGGGCTACGAAGCCCTGGCCGTATTCCTCGCGGATCTTCCAGGCGTAGCGAGTGTGAGGGTCCTCGAACTTCAGGCGCTGGAAGGCCAGGCATTCGTGGACCGAGGTGCCGAAGTCATCGAAGAACGCTTCCATGGCATCGATGATACGCTTGGCAGCCTTCACCACCGAGCAGGCGGTGCCGTCGGGCATGACGATCTTCACGGTCTTCAAATCGTAGTGGGCGGCGTTCTTGAAGTTTTGCACGGCCTGCACCTGGTCCTTCACCGTGAGGTTCGCCGGCGCTTGGGCGGCGGCCCATACCAAAAACAGCTGGCTGAACAGCACGTCGCGCTCGTCGATACCGGAACGGACGAGCGGGTTCAAGTCCACCATGCGCAGCTCGATGTGGCTGATGCCCTCTTTTAAGCCCTCCAGGCTGTAGGGGCCGAAGTTTTTCAGCCGGATGGGGTAATAGAGCTCGGAGGGGTAGCGAATCATGCCGCTGTCGATGTAGGACTGGATGGAATCGGCGTAGGCCGCCGCACTCGTATAATCGAGAATGGGCGCGAAGAAGTTCCAGTAACCGAGCTCCGAACAGCGTACGGTGGCCAGGCCCTGGAAGAGGTCGCCGCCGATGCGGCCCTTCTCCACGAAGGAGGAGTCGCACACCGGGCTCGCGGCCATGACCGCGGTGAGAATCCAACTGTAGGCCACGCAGTTCTCGGCCAGGCGCACGTAGAACTGGTCGCGGTAGGCCTCGAAAATGGCGGGGGCGTCGGGACTCTCCGCGCGGGCGAGCTCGTAGTCGGCACGCAGCAGCGCCTCGCCGAAAGAGTAGTTCAGGTGAATGCCGGAAAAGGCCATCTTGTAGCGGCCGTAGCGGTCGGAGAGGTACTCGCGGTATTCCGTCTTGCCGGCATCGTCGCCGAAGTACTGGGCGATGGGGATGTCCTTCTCGTTCAGGATATAGGGCGGGTTCGAGAAGGGCCACAAAAGCTCGCGCTCGGGCAAATTCGCGATGGCCCGCTGCACGAGGCCGTTGTAGTGCTCCAGCGATTGGATCGCCTCGGCCGGCGTGGCGCACACCGGCGTGTTCACTTCCACCTGGTTCTCGGAGAAATCGCGCACGATGTGCACGTCGTCGGCGAAGTCGGCCGGCGTATGGGCGAGAAAGCCGCCGCCGTCGATGCGCAGCGACTCTTTCTCCAGGCCGAAGCCGCCCTCCAGCAAGTGGGCGCGAACTGATTCATCGTGGGCGTGCAGCATGGTTGCCTCCCGAAATGCGTCGGGCGTCGACGCGACGCCCTGAAGCGGCGGCCATGCGGCCCCGCTATCCCTGATGTTCACGGTTAAGTTTACCAGTTGCGACTTCTCTCTCGCGAAACACCATCGCATCGCTACTATTCTGCAACCCTGCATCCCGGCGCTTTGTCGCACCGACGCGCCGACACCGCGGCACACCGGCACGTCGACGCTCTGGGCCTCCGATGCCTCCAATTGTGCAAAACACAGTAGTTCTCGTAGTGCGGAACGCACGTTCTTCAAGAATGAAGACACGTTTTCCCAGGTCATACTTTTCACAAACCCCTCATCCAACACCTCCAATTACGAGATCTGCCGTGTTTTGCACAAAAACGGGGATGCCCCGTGGGCCAATTGCTCATTGACCGAAATCGCACGGAGCGTTAGACTATGCGATTGCGTAAAGAAGTGGGCCTTTAGCTCAGTCGGTAGAGCAGGGGACTTTTAATCCCAAGGTCGCGGGTTCGATCCCCGCAGGGCCCACCACTTTTCGTTCGATACGGCACTGGGGTATCGTCCAACGGCAGGACTCTGGTTTTTGGTACCAGCTACCTAGGTTCGAATCCTAGTACCCCAGCCATTTTCCGCACAAGCAAGCCGCTCTCCGGAGCGGCTTTTTCATTGCCTGCTGAGAGACGGAGACGCAACCGCGAGAACCCTCCCCTACCGCGCGCCCTTCTCTGTTTTGGCGACAACGAGGAACAGGGCCAGGGCGAGCGCGCCTACGACGGCCATGCAGAGGTACAGATTCGCGTACCCTATGAGCGGCGCCACGATGCCGAGCAAGATAGGGCCCACACCCACGCCCACGTCGAGCAGCATGTAGAAGGTGGCGTTGGCGACCGACAGGCGCGCATCGCTCGTCACGCGCACGGCCATAGCCAACCCGCACGACTGCACGGTGCCCACGCCGAAGCCGAGCAGGGCCGCAGCCCCCAGGATCATCCAGTCGTTGGCCGCGAAGGCGAGCACCACCATGCCGAGCGCGAAGGACACGAACGCCGGCACCATGACGGGATGAGGCCCCACGCGGTCGAAGGCGCGGCCGGTGAAGGGGCGCGTGACGAACATGGCCAGCGCGTACACGACGAAGAACACGCTGGCGGCCCGGGCCAGGCCGATCTCAGTGGCGTAGGGCGTGAGGAACGTGAGCAGGCTGGAATAGCCGAAGAACAGAAGGCCGCACACCACCGAGATGGGCAGTACGCCGGCTTCCACGAAACGGGCGAGCGGCGAATGCTCCACCTTGGCGGCGACCTTCTCTTCCAAATGAGTGGAGGGCACGCGGGTAGAGGCCGCCAGCGCCTCGTCGCGGTTGGCGGCGGCATCTTCGCGCGCCTCCTCGTCCGGGGCCTCCGCCACCGCACCGGCCACGGCATCGGCGGCCGCTTCCACCTCGGCCTCGGCGGCCGCTTCGCTCCCCTTCACCTTCGTGGAAGATGCGGGGCGCAGAAGCAGCGCCGCCGGAATGGAAAGAGCCACGAGCACGCTCGCCACAACGAACACCACCGGATAGCCGAAGTTGTTCGCCAGGAAAATGCCCGCAAAGGGCCCGATGGCGCTGCCAAGGGTGATGGACAGCATAAAGTACCCGATGCCCTCGCCCTTGCGCTCGGGCGGCACCACGCTGGTAATGACCGTAGCGATGGTGGTGGAGCACACGCCGTAGGAGAACCCGTGGGCCAGACGCACGCCGATGAGCGCGCCCACCGGCTCGTTCAGCAGGTACAACGCCGAAAGCGCCACCTCGGCGATGCACCCGACGATAAGCAGCGGCAGCCGTCCGAAGCGCTCCATCATCGGCGCGGCGGCGAAACGCGAGAACAGCGTGCCCACGATGAAGGCGCTGGCGCAGAAGGCAGCCACGGCGGCCGGCGCCTGGTACACGGTAAGCGCATAGGCGGTCATGACCACCATGAGCATGAAGTAGTTGCCGGCGATGAAGAAGTTCAGGAAGGTGCCAGCGATGAAGTTGCGCGTCCAGAGCGGTGCGGGCGCAGGCGCGGGCCTTTCGCAACGCGAAGGAATAGCAACCTTGGCAGCAGATGAGGCCATTAGCGGCAGTCGCCTTCTTTCGCGATGAGCACCGTCATGGGCGACTCCTTGGTGACGGCATAGCTCACGGAACCCAAAAAGCCCTTCACGCCGCCTTGGCCGCGACTGCCCATGATGATGAGGTCGCAGCCCTCCTCCTTCGCGCAGTTCACGATGAGGTCGGCCGGGGACGTGCCCTTGAGCACGCGCACCTCAGTCGGGTTCACCATATCGGCGGCGATGGCCTCCAGCTCCTCGCGAATGGCCATGGCGTCGTCCACCATGACGGTGTCCATGCCGGCGGCGGCCGAGCCCGACGAGAACAGGCGCATGACGTGCACGAGCACCACTTCTACCGCCGGGTTCTGGGCGGCAATCTCGCGCATCACCTCCAGCGCTCGATGGGAGGGGGCACTGCCGTCATAGGCGACGAGGATCTTCTTGCACCACATGGGCATCCTTTCTGCTTCGCGCATCGGCCCCGGCACCCCGTCGGGCAACAGGTAACCGAATCAAGTCCGCTTTCCATTGTAGACCCGCCAGCCTGCCGCCACCGATTCTTTGCAAAGTTGTTGCAATAGAAAAAGCCGCCCCCGTCTGACAGCGGAAGCGGCCCCACAACACAATTATTCGAAAGCATTGCGAGGCGGCCCGCCGTAGCCGCGGCGGCTCGCCTGTTCTTTACCATAGAAGGCGTCCGGCGAAAGCCAACGACCTTCCTCAGAAGGCCCCTACTCCGGCTCGACGAACGTGTCGCGGTCGGGGGCGAAGGACTGCATGGCCTCGATGGTGCGGGCGAACAGCTCGTCCAGCTCCCAACCGAGCATATCGGCGCCCGAGGCGATGACCTCGCGGCTCACGCCGGCGGCGAAGCGCTTGTCCTTGTACTTCTTCTTGAGCGACTTCACGTTGAAGTCCATGACCGACTTGCTCGGCCGCATGACGATGGCCGCCCCGATGAGGCCCGTCAGCTCCTCGGTGGCGAACAGGATCTTCTCCATCTGAAGCTCCGGCTTGGGCAGATCGGTGTTGTAGTCGGAGGTGTGCGACTGAATAGCGCGGATGAGCTCCGGCGTACCACCCGCCTCCTCGATGAGCGGCGCGGCGTACAGCGTGTGCTTCTCCGGCTCGTCGTCGTGCTCTTCCCAATCCAAGTCGTGCAGAAGGCCCACGATGCCCCAGAACTCCTCGTTTTCCGGATCGTACTCGCGGGCGAAGTAGCGCATGGTCTGCTCGACGGTCTCGCCGTGCTCGATATGGAACGGATCCTTGTTGTGGGCAGCGAGCAGTTCAGCCGCTTGCTCGCGGGTCATGCCGGCGGAAAGTGCGGTCATGGGCGTCTCCTCTCGTCTTGCTTGTCGCTTCCTGACACTATAACGGGGATGCACCCCCTTGCGCTATGGGGTGCGAAACAAAATTCCCTATGCCCACTTTAGTGCTCGAACAATCCAAGTCCTTGTTTCGGGCAAGAATTTCGAGTTGTTAGACTCTCACTGTCGAGCAAAATGATCGTTCCGCCGTAGCATGATCCTGCTGCAGAGCAGTGACAAGGTTGCGACCTGGCCTTTTGCCCAGTTGCCTCGAGATGCGCAGTCGCCAAACCGATCGACAGACCTGTTAGCGCGCTCCCTTATGTCTAACAACTCGAAATTATGCCCCGAAACGAGCCCCCAGGATTCCCGGGTGCCCGTTCTGGGGCAGCAATGCGAAGAGACCAGCAGCAGGATGCTTGCAGCTACGCGACCCGATTCTACGCGACCCGATTCTACGCGACCCGATTCTACGCGACCCGCTTCTTTCCGAAGATGGTCTTGCAGCCCTTGACGGCCAAGATGACGGCGAACACCATGAGCAGCACGCCGATGACCAGCTGCAGCACCGTGGCGGCATCCATCGTGCCGGCCGCCAGAAGGCCGATCTTGGCCCACACCGTCAGCGCCAGCGAGGTCAGCGTCACCACCATCATGAACGCCATGGGGAAGTAGAACATCTTGTTGTTGCGGCCGGCGTTACCCAGCCACGCGCACACAGCGAGCAACCCGAGCGCGGCCAGCAGCTGGTTGGCGGCGCCGAACAGCGGCCACACGAGCTGGTAGCCGGTCATGCCCAGCCCCACGCCGAGCACCACCGTGATGATGGTGGCGACCCAGGGGTTCACGAGCACCGCGCGCCAACCGGTAAGGTCGCTTGCCTCCATGCCGTGGGGCGTGAAAAGCTCCTGGAACATGTAGCGGCCCAGGCGCGTCGCGGTGTCGAGCGAGGTCAGGCAGAACACCGACACCGCCAAGACAAGCAGAGCGTAGGCGACCGACTCCGCGCCGGCGAGCCCGGGCACGCAGGCGAGCATCTGGGAGAGGCCCGCGGCGAAGACCTGGGTCGGCGAGGCGTAGGTGCCGTCCATGTAGCCCGAGAACACGAAGGCCACCGCGCACAGCGAGATGACCGCCACCAAGCACTCGAGCAGCATGCCGCCGTAGGCGATGGGCTGCGCCTCGGCCTCGCGGTCGAGCTGCTTGGAGGTAGTGCCCGAGGCCACGAGGCTGTGGAAGCCGGAGATGGCGCCGCAGGCGATGGTGATGAACAGCGCCGGGAACAGAAAGCCCGAGGCAGCCACCTTGGATGTGCCAGCCGCAGCGGAAAAGCCGGTGAATGCGGGAATGTCCAGCGAGGCGGCGTTGCCCATGACGCCGGCGCCGATGATACCGACAAGCGCCAGGGCGATCATGCCGTAGAGCAGATAGCTCGACAGGTAGTCGCGCGGCTGCAGAAGGATCCACACCGGGGCCACGGAGGCCACGAGGATATACAGGCCCACAAGGATCATCCAGGTGGTGTTGTCCAGCGCGATCACCGGCAGATTGTAGCCGAGGGCCACGACGACCACGATGATGGCCAGAGCTGAGACGATGTTCGCGGCCGCGGGGATCTTGCGACCACGGGTGATAACGCCGTAGATGACGGCTACCACGATGAACAGCACCGAGATCATGGCCGTGCGCATGTTGGCCAAATTCCCCGTCTCGACTGCCACGGCCTTGGCGGCGTCGTCAGTGGGCACCGGTGCCACAGCAAAGGTGCTCGCCACGATGGAGGCGAAGGCGGCCACCACCAAAATGAGCGTCAGGTACGAGAAGATGCAGAACAGCTTCTTGGCCGTGTCGTCGATGTTCTCGGCAATGACCGTCGCGAGCGTCTGCCCCTTGTGGCGAATGGAGGCGAACAGCGCGCCGAAATCGTGCATGGCGCCGAAGAAGATGCCGCCGATGAGCACCCACAGAAGCACCGGCACCCAGCCGAAGATGGCCGCCTGGATGGGGCCGTTGATGGGGCCGGCGCCGGCGATGGACGAGAAATGGTGGCCGAGCACCACGTAGGGCGCGGCGGGCACGTAGTCCTTGCCGTCCTCGAACTCGTGGGCCGGCGTGGGGCGGTTGGGGTCGATGCCCCACTGCTTGGCGAGCCAGCCGCCGTAGAAGACGTAGCCGCACACGAGAACCGCGATGGCTACCAAAAGGATGATCAGGGCATTCATAGCTTACTTCCTCTCTTCTCGCCCTGGGCCTCAAAGAGAGGGCGCGCGCCATCGCAGGCTCGGCCCTCCCTTCCTTCCGGAAACGCTGGGGCGGACGCGTCAAGCCGATGCCCATCGCGGACAGCGCCGCGCGCGGTGTTACGCGCAGCATCGCGCGCGCCACCGCAACCAGCAGCGCAAACAGCAGCGCCGTCGTCGATGAACGCATTGGCCTGGAGCGTTTTTCCCAGCGGTTTTCCCTGTGAATTGGTCGTCACGCGCCCACGCGACAGGTCGGCCACCGCCAGGCGCAAATCGGCCCATCCCCGCCAGCCGAGCGAGAAGTTCTTGCGGAAGCGGGTGCGGCGCACGCGCTCCCACGCGAGATCGTCCACGGCGTCGGCGACGATGGCGAGCGACAGATAGGTCGTCATATGATCGGGTGCGGGCTGCACGAGGGAGAGCCCCTCGCCGGTGATGCAGCCGACCAGGTCGTCCAGCTCGGCAGCCGTGAGACGAGGCGTGTCCCAGAAGAACAGGTGCTCGTGACTGGCAGCCTCCCACAGCTTCGCGCGCTTGACGAGCACGTACTGGGAGGCGCAGGAATGGAACTCGGCGTAACCTGGGAAGGTGCGTCCGGCAAAACGGTGGTCGCGATCGATGTCGAACCATGCCTCATGGGCGGCAAGAAGTCGCTCGATGACTTCGCCGCGGCCTGCCAACCCCATCGCCTTCTTCCCATTGATGACCAGAAAAGTTAACGTTGCGAGCGTAGTACTAACGAGAAGGCGGCGCAAGGACAATTTTGACGGGCCGTCAGATTTAACAAAACGGCAACGAGGCCGAAAACCACTTCGCGATCCCCGGCGCAGCACGGCCCCGCCGAGCGGACGTCAACGGGATCGCTAGAACACGACGCCCAGCCCGTTGCAAATGAGGCCCCAGAACACGCCCGTGGCATACAGCACGACAATGATGGCGACATTCTGCTTCCAGGGGCGGTTGGCCCGGGCGAGCACGAGCAGTCCCACGCCGGCGCTCACCAGAAGCCCGGCCAGCATGGCGCCGGCCCCCAGCACGCCCTCCACGTACAGCTGGGCGATGACCACGCTGGCGGCGCAATTCGGAATGAGGCCCACAAGCGCGGTCGCGAACACCGAGAAATTCGGGTTGTCGCCGAGGAACTGGGCGAGCGCGTCCTCCCCCACCGTTTCCAGGACGACGTTCAGCGCAATGGTGATGAGGAAGATGAACAACGTCACCTGCACCGTGTGCTTCGTGGCGCTCTTCAGGATGCCCTTCCAACCGTGCCCGTGCTCGTGGGTGTGCTCCACGTCGTCGTGGTGCTCGTAGGCGCGTTCGGGAGCCTGCTCGCAGGTATGGCAGTCGTGGTTGCAGCCGCACTGGTCCTGCTCGCACAGCTCATGGATGCGCAGGCGCTCCTTGTCGCGGCGCGCCAGGCGCAGCACGGCATCCACGATGAAGCCCATGACCATGCCGATGACTACCTTCGCCCCCATGATGGACAAGATGGTATTGCCGGGCACCGCCTCGGCCAGGAAGATGGGCAGCATCTCGTCGGAGGTGGAGAGAAACACGGCAAAGAGCGTCCCCAGCGTGATCACGCGCCCCGCGTACAGCGTGGCCGCCACGGCCGAGAAGCCGCACTGGGGCACCACGCCCAGAAACGCGCCGACGATGGGCCCGGCCGCACCGGCGTGGCGGATGGCCTCCTGGGTCTTGCCGCCGGTCTTGTGCTCGAGCCACTCCATGGCCAGGTAGGTGACGAACAGAAACGGGATGAGGTACAGGGTGTCGGCCAGAGAATGCTCCAGCACGTGTTCGGCTATGTGCGCGATGGTTTCCATGGATCTAAGATTCTAACGCGTCTGTGGCGATATCCACCGAATCGTTGCCCTCCTCCACGATCAGCGGGCCCTCCACCTTCTGATCTTTGGGCAAAAGCAAGCTCGCCAGAATGGCCACGACGAAGACCACGGCCACGCAGTTGTCGGCAAAGACGCTCTGCACGAGCTCCGGGAAGATGGCGAAGATGTCGCCCATCTGCGTAAACCCGATGCCGACGGCCAGCGACAGCGCGGCGATGGTGATGTTGCGCTGGGAGAAGCCGGCATTGGCGATCATCTGGAAGCCGCTGACGATGATGTTGCCGAACATCATGATGGTGCAGCCGCCGAGCACCGCCTCGGGCAGCGATGCGAACACGAGGCTCACCACGGGCACGAAGCCGGCGAGCACGAGCACGACCGCTCCCGTGGCGATGGCGCGACGGTTCACCACGCCGGTCATGGCGATGAGGCCGACGTTCTGCGAGAACGAGGTGACCGGCGAGCAGCCGAACACGCCGGCGAGCGAGCTAACGAGGCCATCGGCCGTCACGGCGCCGGAGAGCTCCTTGTCCGTGGGGTTGCGGCGCAGCGCGGCGGCCGTGAGCGCCGAGCAGTCGCCCACGGTCTCGGTGGCGGAGACGAGGAAGATGAGCGTGACGGTGATGATGGCGCCGAGGTTGAACTCCGGCGTCACAGGCAGCACGCCCGGCAGCGAGAAGAGCTGCGCCGAAGCGAAGCCGGAGAAGTCCACTTTGCCCAGCGGAATGGCCACCAGATACCCCACGACAAGGCCGAAGAGCACCGAAAGCTGTTTAGTGGCGCCCTTGGCGAGGCCCTGGAACACAAGGCACGCCAGAAGCGAGACGGTGCCGAGGATGAGGTTCGTGGCGCTGCCGAAATCCTCCGCGCCGGAGCCGCCGCCGAAGGAGGCCGCCCCCACGCCGAGCAGCGAGAACCCGATAGAGGTCACCACCACGGCCGCCACGATGGGTGTGATGATACGCCGCCACCAGCGGGCGAACAAACCCAGCAGCCCCTCGATGAGGCCGCCCACGATGACCGCTCCCACGAGCGCCCCGTAGCCCTGGGTCGCCGCAATGGTGCAGGCCACGGAGACGAAGGTGAAGCTGATGCCCATGACGATGGGAAGCCCGCTGCCCACCCGCCACAGCGGGAACAGCTGCACGAAGGTGCCGATGCCGGCGATGAACATGGCGTTCTGAATGAGCGTGGCCCGCAAATCTTCGGGAAGGCCGGCCGCTGCCGCAATGATCGCGATGGGCGCGAGGTTCGCCACGAACATGGCCAGCACGTGCTGCAGGCCGTAGGGGAAGGCCGCAAGCCAGCCGATCTCGCCATCAAGGGACGAGAGCGCCTTCATCTTCGGGTCGATGAAAACCACGCCGCCCTCGCTTTCCACGTTTCTCTTGCGGCTCATGAGCGGAACTCGATGGCGCCGGTAGCGGGATCCATGGCCTCGACGATGGCGAGCGACTGCAGGTCGTAACCTGCCTCGCGCAGCTCGTCGCCACCGGGCTGGAAACCTTTCTCAATGGCGATGCCGATGCCCTCCACAGTGGCCCCGGCACTCTCGCAGATCTCGAGCAGGCCGCGTAGGGCGCAGCCGTTGGCGAGGAAGTCGTCGATGATGAGCACATGGTCGTCGGGCCCGAGAAAACGGGTGGAGACGATGACGTCGTAGATGCGGTTGTGGGTGAAGGACTGGATGCGCGTGGAATACATCGTGCCATCCAGGTTGATGGACTGGGTCTTCTTCGCGAACACCACGGGCACGCCGAAATGATGCGCCACCACGGCGGCGATGCCGATGCCCGAGGCCTCGATGGTGAGGATCTTGTTAATGGGCTTGCCCGCGAAAAGCCGCTTCCATTCCTCGGCCATCTGGGAGAACAGCTCAATGTCCATCTGGTGGTTCAAGAAGGCGTCCACCTTCAGCACACCGCCCGCCTTCACCACGCCATCGCGGCGAATGCGCTCTTCCAACAATTCCACAGAAACCTCCTTGGGCTTCGGGGCCATTTTCGCGTATCGCACTATCTTAGGAGATCGCGCCCCTCTTGGGAACGACTGCCGAAAACGCCCATGAAATAGAGCGGACGGGAAATTGGCGGTTGAGAACTTGGAAAATGTGCTTTTTTGAATAGGGGTTTGACCTGGTATTTCTTGAGTTTTACCAGGTCAAAATGGGGGTTTTCCGAAAACAAATAAGCACATTTTCCAAGTCAAGTGTTCCAAAAAAGCACAATAATCCTCCTTTGCAGATTGTGGGCTAGGAGGAGGACTCCTCATCGTCTGAACTG